>JACDJA010000691.1_pt1 | contig 35742 bp, 35 predicted proteins | sample 7449241 | NCBI WGS metagenome assembly JACDJA01 (sample SAMN14253289, study PRJNA609438) | sludge metagenome | isolation source: initial anaerobic sludge | collected 2018-12-20 | reverse complement strand
CCTTCTGCCGCATCTTCGCCGGTAATCTTCGTGTTTTTCTCTTTCGCATTAGCATTCTTTTCTATATAACTTGAAAGAGATCTCGTAAGACCTGCTCTAAAGCCTGCTTCATGCGTACCACCATCCGGAGTTTTTATGTTATTTACAAATGAAAGAACTATATCCGAATCGGAATCATTGTACATGATAGCGATATCAATCTCTATATCCTCATCTTTGCCTTGAAAAAATTGAGCTGTTGAGAGAGGATTGTTTTTATTCATATCCTCTGCAAATTGTTTGAGCCCGCCCTCAAAGTGGAATTTTTCAGCAAAGCCATCTCGCTCATCTATAAATTCGATAGTTATCTTCGGATTGAGGTAGGCAAGCTCTCTAAATCTTTTTTTAAGAACAGTTGCATCAAATATTACACCCTCTTTGAAGATAGTTGCATCAGGCCAAAATTCTATCTTTGTTCCCGTTTTTTTGCTTTTACCTGTTGTGATAAGATCACCCTGAGGGATACCCTCTTTAAAAGCCTGTTCAAATGAATTTCCTTCTCTTTGTATCGTGAGCGTAAGATCACTTGAAAGAGCATTGACAACAGAGACACCGACCCCATGGAGCCCCCCTGAGACTTTATAGGTATCTTTGTCAAATTTACCACCGGCATGAAGAACGGTCATAACAACCGTTGCTGCAGATATCTTTTCTGTCGGGTGTTCGCTTACAGGGATACCACGGCCATTATCTTCTATAATCGCTGAGCCCCTATTTGTAAGTGTTACTTTGATAGTATCGCAATAGCCTGCCATAGATTCATCGATAGAGTTATCGACAACCTCATATACCAAGTGATGAAGACCTTTTGTTGATGTATCCCCGATGTACATCCCCGGTCTTTTTCTAACCGCTTCTAATCCCTTTAGAACTTTGATATTACTAGCACCGTAATTTGCCATTTCTAACTCCGTTTTGTGGTTATGTAGATATATATATTTTATCTGAAAAGAGCTTTTGGGGGGCTTGCATTTAGGGCTATAAAAGTTTTCTATTTTTATCTTTTTTACTCACAACACTCTCTATCTTTGAAATTTCACAAAAATCTTTTTTGGCATATGCATCGAGTGCATATCTTCCAACCATTGCGGCATTATCTGAGCAGTATTGCAGCGCAACACTATGCAGTGTTTTTTTATGCTTTTTACAGAGTGCATCAAAAGCACCATTGATAGCTCTATTTGCAGCAACCCCGCCCACGATAGCAAAATCTTCAATCTTCTCACGCTCAAATATTTTGTTACTCTTTTGCATCAGATGAGCAATGATTGTTTTTTGAAAAGAGGCTGCTATATCTCTCTTGTCTTGCATGGTGAGATTTGAAGCACCCCCAAGTGCTTCTATCTGCAATCGAACGGCATTTTTAAGTCCTGAGAGAGAAAATGCGATAAGTGGCGAATTGATAAGTGGGATAGGAAAATCAAAACGATTGCCGTCACCTTCTATCGCCAATGCTTCTATGACCGGACCCCCGGGGTATCCAAGATCCATCATCTTAGCACACTTATCATAGCTCTCACCGATACTGTCATCCATCGTAGTTGCCAGTATAGCTATTTTTTCATAGCTCTCAACGCGTAAGATCATTGTATGACCACCCGAGACAAGCAGTGCTAAAAAAGGGAAAAAAGACTCTTTTTCTATGAAGAGCGAATAGATATGTGCTTTGAGATGATTTACTGCTATGAGTTTAAGCTCAAGCATGCTTGCTAGGCTCTTTGCCATAGCAACACCCTCCATGAGCGTTACGCCAAGACCGGGCTCATTTGTAACAGCAACAGCTTTGAGTGAGCCAAAGTACTCTTTTGCTTCTTCTAGAATCTTCGGGAGTGTCACAGCATGGAGTCTTGAGGCAAGCTCAGGAACAACGCCACCATATTTGGCATGCTCACTCTCTTGGGATATCTTCTTGTAGAAAAGGAGTTTTTTTGTTTCTATTTCTGTAACAGCTATAGAGCTATCATCACAGCTACTTTCAATGCTGAGTATCAAAAATACTCCTTATATCTTACAAGGTTGAGCATCTGTTCCCATTCCCCAAAATCACTCTCGGCGTTGATGTGTCCTGCATTTTTTAGCGTGATAAGATTTGCATTATATTGTTTGCTCATCTCTTTGGCTTCATCGATTTTTATATAGGGATCATTATCTGATGCTACTAAGTCAATCTTTTGTGCATAAAGAGTTTCAGGCAGAGTGAGCGGGAAAAAAGTGCTAATGGTATCGATACTTGTCTCGATACTTGGTGGCGCAACCAATATAAGATGTTTTAAGGTTTCGAGTCTTTCTTGTGAGAGCCAAAACCAAAGTGTGCATCCCAGTGAATGGCATACTACGGTTTCGGGTTTAAAATCTTTGAGAGATTTTTTTGCTTGTTTGATCCATCTATTGCGTGAGGGATAGTGCGGATTATCAAGCAATGGGAAAGAGACAGTTCCATAATTTGATGCTAGTTGTCCAGCAAGCCATGCTTGCCAGTGAGGATAATCACTTCCGCCCCACCCATGTAATAAAAGTGTCTTAGGTGTTGACATAGGCTCTTACCTCTTTGTCTATCGCTATGATCTCCTCTAGGGTATCTGCTTTGAGGAAATCAAATTTTCTGTAAGCATCCAAGACGATATCGCTCATCCCAAAAAAGCTACACTGTTCACTTTTAAACTTCAAGATAGCCTCTTCATTGGCGGCATTGATAACAACACCTAGATGTGGGTGTGCAAGCAGATGATCTTTGATTTGCCAAATCGGGTAGCGATCACTTCGTATCTCTTGAAACTCTATTGCTCCAAGTTTTGCTAAATCAAGAGGAGGCAGTATCGCTTTGTCGATCTTTTGATTGAGTGCAAATGCGATAGGAAGTTTCATATCCACATCCGCTAAGTGCGCTGTAGTTGAGCCGTCTTCAAACTCTATAAGTGCATGGATGATTGACCTCTTTTCTATGAGTGCATCTATCTTGTCGGTATCAAAAAGCCACTTTGCTTCTAAAAGTTCAAAGAGCTTATTGGTCATCGTCGCACTATCGATCGTTATCTTGTCGCCCATAGACCAGTTAGGGTGGTTGAGTGCCTCTTTGAAGGTCGCTCTTGCCATTTTATCACTATCCCAATCTCTTAGCGCTCCACCGCTTGCCGTGATATAGAGTTTATTGAATGCTCTTCCGTTTTGTAGATACCAAAGTCCAAAATGCTCACTATCGATAGGAGTTATGTTGCTGTGATCTATAAGCGCACCTGCCACGACCAGTGACTCTTTGTTCGCAAGAGCTATCTTTTTGCCAAGTTCTTGTGAGCGGATAGTCGGAGCGAGACCCGCAAATCCCACGAGTGCATTGACGACTATTTCGCTTTCGCAAAGTGAGAGCATCTCTAAGATACCCTCACTTCCGCAAAACACTCGTTCATGCTTTACTTTTGCTCTGTCTTGCTCATTTTTGATCGCTACATATTTTGGATGAAATTGTGCTATTTGTTTATTGAGCAGTGCGATGTTATCGCCCGCACTTAGTGCCTCAACAACTCTATCAAATCTTGAGGCAATCTCAAGTGTGTTTACCCCGATAGAGCCTGTTGAGCCAAGAAGAGCTATCATATAAGAACAAGAGATCGAAGGGAGAGTATCATGATGACTGCACCAAAAAGATACCCATCTATCCTATCTAAGATGCCACCGTGTCCGGGGAGAAGATCACCGCTATCTTTGACGCCGGCAACCCGCTTTAAGTAACTCTCAAAAAGATCGCCAAATATTGCTGCGAGTGAAGTAAAGAGCGTTACAAGCAGAGCAACGGTCAATGTATAGTACCCGATAAGCAATCCAATAGCAGTACCGACGACGGTAGCTATGAAAACTCCTCCTATGACACCCTCTAAAGTTTTATTTGGAGAGGTATCACTAAATTTAGTCTTGCCGAACATCTTGCCGATAAAAAATGCTCCCGCATCTGTGATTGATACAGTTATGAGTAGCCAAAACATCGCATCAATTCCAAAATCCAAATAGAGTGTCAAGAAAAAAAGAATCGCACTTACAGGATACAAAAACGGCAAAAGAAGTTTCTTATCAAAGTTATGAAAATATGCTAAAGATGCGGCAAATATAATTGCAATAAGAAAAAAGAGATCATCAGGATTTGGATAGAAGTAAGCACATATCCATATGAGTGCAGCCCAAACATACGCCGAGGGAGCTTTAATCTTAAAGAGTTGCATTGATTCATAAAAAGCAAACATATAAACAACGCCCAAAAAAGCCCACATAAGAGTGAAATTGTCGATCCACCCGATAATTCCTATGACAACAAGGAGTCCAATGGCTGTGAACCATCGCTCTTGATAGTCTGTAAAAAGTTGTTTCATGGATCCCCTTTAGCTTTAAAAGCTCAAATCAAAATTGTTTGAATTATAACACAAAACGGCTCAACTTCTGATTTCAATTCCCTCTTTTGTTACGCGAATGCTTTCGTAATTGGTATAAAAAACATTAGATCCCTCTTGTGGTTTGACAAATTTCCTCTTTGTATAATCGACGATATATTCACCTGCATTTTTTGTTGAGAAATCAACACAGAGCTTTGCAGACCGCATCAAGATTTCATCCGGGATGGATTGTTTGTCTGTTTTGATAATGACATGTGCAGAGGGGATACCTTGTATATGCATCCAAATGTCGTTTGCTTTTGCCAAAGCAAGTAGTTTTTTATTCTCATTCTGGTTTTTTCCTACGATGACTTTATAGCCTTGTATCCAAAAGACCTCTCCGTCTTCATTTCTGTTTTTCTCTTTCTTCTGTGCCGTTTTATGCGGTATAAAGGTTGAGAGCTCTTGCATGTCCGAAGCTGCTTCAATCATCGTTTTTAATCTGTTCAAAAAGTCTGTTTTACTTTCAAGATTTTCTCGTTCAAGATAGATATGTTTTGCTCTATTTTTTCTCTTTTTTGCCAATAAGTAGAAGTAGTCGGGTATTCTATTTTTAGGTGTATCGCTTGGAAGTTCTATCGTGATCTCATTGCCCTCATAATCAAGAGTTTTTAGTGCTCTATCAAAAGGCTGTATGGTGTGGAGATTTGCAAGCACGATTCCTCCGTAGAGTGTATATTTTTCTATCTCTTCTTCGAGCTTTTCTTCGTTTGGTAGTGCATCAAGACGCTTTGAGACTTTTTTGAGCTTTTTTTCAACTTCAGCGATAAGATTTTGCTTTGTAGTATCTATCTTTTTTTGATTGAGATTGTGGTAGTTTTGATCTAATATCTTTTCTATATCGTGATCGCTCTGTGTCTCTTTTTGTTCTCTTTGTTTGAGCGGAAGCAGTGTGACCCCCGGACGCACGACTCTAAATGATTTTGTGGCATCTATATGCCTGAGTGCTTCGATAATCTGCTCATTTTCATCAAGTAAGATTACATTTGTGTGGCGTCCCGTAAATTCAAATTGGAGTACAATATTTTTTGATTTGTAACTGCTTTTACTCTCAAGATTAAACCGCAATACTCTATCGTTTGCGACGATTTCAACAGAGCGTATCTTGGAGTGTGTTATGAGTGATTCGAGCACATTATCAAAAGGGGCGTTGTAGTTTTGCAAAAAGGGGTTTTGTGTGCTTCTATAGACCGTACTCTCGCCTCTACTCATCACAAAACCAAACTCATAATCACGATCAAAACGCAACAAAATAGTATTTTCACCTATGCGTTTTACTTTTTGGATAGTTGAGTATCGGCTGAGATATTTTTGCAATAAGACCAGTTCGCTATATGTCACGCTCACTCCTTAGATTAGGCGGTATTTTACCATATTATGGTATAATTCCCCAATTTTTAAGAAGGAAATTTTTATGGGATCAACCATTACAGAAAAGATATTTTCAGCGCATGCCAATCGCGAAGTCAAAGCAGGAGAGATCGTTCGTGTTGCTATAGATATGATTATCGGAAACGATATCACAACACCGATTTCTATCCGAGCTTTTGAGCAAAGCGGTGCGAAAAATCTGGCACGCCCTGAGAACTTCTGTATCGTAATGGATCACTATATTCCAGCAAAAGATATAGCATCGGCAAATCAAGCAAAGATTAGTAGAGATTTTGCGTATAAACACGATTTGAAGAACTTTTTTGATGAAAAAGATATGGGGATAGAACATGCACTTTTGCCTGAAAAAGGTTTGGTAATTCCTGGAGATGTTATTATAGGAGCAGATAGTCATACCTGTACGCACGGCGCACTTGGTGCATTTAGCACAGGTATGGGTAGTACAGATTTGGCTTTTGGTATGATAAGTGGTGGAAACTGGTTTAAAGTGCCTGAGTCTATCAAAGTAGAGCTTGTCGGCAAACCTGCTAAGCATATATATGGCAAAGATATAATCTTAGAAGTCATTAGACAGATTGGTGTGGATGGAGCTTTGTATAAAGCATTAGAGTTTGTAGGCGATGGTATTGCATACCTTGGCATGGCTGATAGATTTTCGATTTGCAATATGGCTATCGAAGCAGGAGCAAAGAGTGGAATTATCGCAGTTGATGATATCACACTCCAATACTTAGAAGAGAGAAAAGTAGCCAACGGAGGCTTAAGAGATGAGCCAAAGATTTATTATTCAGATTCTGATGCCTCGTATGTTCAAACTTTAAGAATCGAACTTGACAAACTCTCTCCGGTAATCGCCTATCCGTTCTTGCCATCAAACGGTAAAAGTATAGAGCAAGCTGTTGCCGATGATATCAAAATAGACCAAGTAATGATAGGAAGTTGCACCAATGGAAGATTGGAAGATTTACGCATTGCAGCTTCTATCATGAAAGGTAAAAGAGTTGCAAGACATACTAGAATGATAGTAACGCCTGCAACGCAAAAGATTTTCATGCAAGCCGAAAAAGAAGGACTCATAGATATACTTATAGAAGCTGGAGCAGTTGTAAGTAATCCGACTTGTGGGGCATGTTTGGGTGGTTATATGGGCATACTTGGCGACGGTGAGAAATGTGTAGCAACCACAAATCGTAACTTTGTAGGTAGAATGGGCGCGAGAACTAGTGAGGTTTACCTAGCAAACTCTGCTGTTGCAGCAGCGAGTGCCATTGCAGGGAAAATCGTCGATCCAAGAGCTATCTGATGACTAGTGCGCTATAAAGCGCGCATCGATGATCATCTCTTTTTTTATATATACTTCAGCTCTAAACGCATCTCCACTCTTATAAGTCGCCACCCCTTTTGGGGTGCCACTCATGATGATATCTCCATCTTCTAGGCTCATAAAGCTTTGTATCTCTTGGAGCAAGGCATCAGGTTTATGGATCATAAGTTCGTAGTGAGCATGTTGTTGCAAAGTATCATTGAGATAGAGTTTCATCTCAAGCGTTGTGATGTCTCCTTTGAGCGGAACAAAATCACTCAAAACGGCGGAGTTGTTAAAGGCTTTCGCACGCTCCCACGGGAGCCCTTTTGATTTGAGATACTCTTGCGTTTTTGCTTTAGTAAGATCAAATCCAAAACCAACGGCGGCTAATTTTTTATCTTTAATCAAGAAACATATCTCGCCCTCAAATCTACAATCTTCTTGTATGAAGTAGAGTGTATCTGATATTGCCGAATTTGGTTTGCAAAAGAGTACCGCCTCCTCAGGTGTCTCATTACCAAGTTCTTGGATATGTTCGGTGTAGTTTCTCCCTACACAGATGATCTTTGAAGGGGTGATTTTTTTATGAAGGTAGGTTATGGTTTTCATATGAGAATTGTAGCATAAGAGTTCAATTTTCTTTTTACTACTTTTTTAGAAAAAGTAGCACAAAAAGCGTCATGCTCACAAAGTCGCGGTCGGCATATCCATGCTTGCTATCTGTACCGCCGCGGATATGCCTGCTTTACAAAGATGCTCGCATGACAATTATCTGATGGATTGCACAAGAAGTGTGAAAGCGACAGGAAGAGCAAGTTTGCCTAAACTGTGTCGCCCTGAACTTATTTATCTTGTAGAATTTGCTTCGCTACATCAGGGTCTAAAATATAGATTCTGATGAAATCTCGCAGGGCTTTAGTCCGAGGACAAATGAGTTTAGAATGAGCGAGTAAATTCTAATACTTAACACTACTCACTGAACGCTAATTACCAATAACAAATTACGACTTACTAAAGCTATCTATCACTTATATTATCGACAATCTCAAGCGCTCTTTTCTTTGCATTTTCTACTTCTCCAAATACAAGAGACACTGCCATTCTTCTACCAATATGAGATTCAGGTTTGCCAAAAACACGCACGAAGCTATCTTTACTAAAGGCACTTTTCGGGATATCAAGTATGGGGCTATGACTCTCACTTTTGGCTTTGTACGCTCCACTTGCCCCACTTCCATAGAATGTAAAATCAAGTGGCAATCCAAGTACGGCACGCACATGCAGTGCAAATTCACTTTGACTTTGTGTGATGAGTGTGACCATGCCTGTATCATGTGGACGAGGGCTAAGCTCTGAGAAGTAGACCTCGTCATCTTTAACAAAAAACTCCACACCAAATATCCCTCTGCCTCCAAGTCCGTCCGTCACCGCTTTTGCTATTGTCTGAGCTTTTTTAAGTGCTTCGTTGCTCATCGCCATTGGTTGCCAAGAGAGTATATAGTCACCATCTTTTTGTACATGACCTATTGGCTTACAAAAAACAGTTTCAGTTTCTGTTCTAGCCGTTAGTAGAGTTATCTCATAATCAAAGGGGATAAACTCCTCAACGATGAGTTCACTTGCATCGCCTCTCGCTTCTTTGGCTATCTCCCATGAACGCTCTATATCATCCGCACTTTTAGCTATGCTTTGCCCATGACCAGAACTACTCATAACAGGTTTTATAACACACGGATATCCAAGTCTGCTTCCAGCCTCTTTTAATCCTTCTAGAGTAGTTACAAATTCATATTTACTAGTTTTTAGTTTCAAGTCTTCTGATGCAAAAACTCTTATATTTTTTCTATTCATTGTTTTATTGACTGCTTCAGCATTGGGGATTACATGATAGCCTCTTGCTTCTGCTTCAAAAAGTGCTTCGATGTTGATCGCTTCTACTTCCGGGAGGATAAATGAGGGTTTCTCTTTTTCGATTACTTCAAGGAGCGCCTCTTTACTTTTCATATCTATAGCATAGCTACGATTGGCTACAAGGTGTGCGGGTGCATTCTCATATCTATCGACAGCGATAACTTCAAGCCCGAGTCTGCTTGCTTCTATGGCAACTTCTTTGCCGAGCTCACCTGAACCTAGGAGCATGATCTTGATAGCATCTTTTTGAAGTGGAGTAGTAAATTGCATAGTGAATCCTCATTACAAATATAGCAAAGATTGTATCAAAAAGTAGATAAAAATCTCAGATTTCAGAAATCGAATGCAAAAAATATCTCTAAATATGAAAATCATTCTCAAAAATAAGTTTCAATTAAAAATAGTTGGCTATACTTCTATTAATGATAATGATTATTATTATATAAAGGAATGGGTACATATGGAAAACATTAAAGATTATATCGAATATGGCGTTATAAGCGTCCTAGTTGTAATGAGCATTTTGTCTCTTACGGTTTCAATAGAGAGGTTTATCTATTTTAAAAGAGTTAAGCTGACTCAATTTAAAACGAAAAATGAGGCTGAGATAGGGCTTTCAAATAATCTCTCAATGCTTTCTATAATCGGTTCAAATGCTCCTTATGTGGGCCTGCTCGGAACGGTATTTGGCATCATGATAGTCTTTTATGATATGGGAATGAGTGACGGGATTGATCCTAATGTTATCGTCATAGGACTTTCGATGGCGTTAAAAGTAACGGCAATAGGACTTTTGGTCGCTATCCCATCAACTATGATTTACGGTGGATATCTGCGTATGGTCGATAAAATGATAGCAAGGTGGGAAGATGAGGTCGCTTAAACGCCAAGAAGGGATGAATGTCGTCCCTTTCATTGATGTACTTTTGGTTTTGCTTGCCATCATTTTTGTTATCTCAAATTTTATAGCATTGGGCAAGATAGAGATTAACCTTCCAAGTGCAAGTACAACAACAGAGATCAAAGAGACAAAGCATCATATAACGATCACAAAAGAAGGAGGGTTGTTTTTCAATGATGAGAGCATATCAAAAGAGGCGCTTGAAAAGAAAATTAAAGAGATAAAAAAAGAGGACATCGTCATTATCCGTTCTGATAAAAAGGCGTTTTATGAAGATTTCGTCTTTGTGATCGATGCTCTTAAAACGCAACAGATAGATAAGATATCTATGGCAGTAGAAAAATGAAGGAATACATCATGCTAGAGTCAAAAAAGCTTTTTGGTTCAAACAAAATTATAAAAATACTCCATAACGGAAATATTTATATTTTGCGTATCACCAAAGACAATAAGTTAATTCTTACAAAGTAGGTTGCTATGAAAGAGCGATTTTTTTTAAAAAGTTTTGTCCTCTCCATGGTTTTACATGTTGCATTGTTTGCCGGTTTTGTTACTTATGATAAACCTATAGTAGCAAGTTTGCCGGCAAAAGTAATCCCTTTGAGTATGGATATGTACACCCAAGAAGAGAAAAAAGAGGCTGTAGAAGAAAAAATAGAAGAGAAGAAAGTTGAGCCTGAACCCATAAAGAAAGACTCCATCGTACAAGAGCCGATCAAGCCGAAGAAAAAACCTAAGAAAATCGTAAAAAAACAAGAAAAAGTAGAAAAAAAAGTTGCAAAACCTCAAACTCAAGAACCCGATAATGAGATGTTAACTGCCTCGAAACAAAAAGATTTTGTTCGCACAAATTTCGGAATCATCCGCGATAAAGTACTCAAGAGCCTAATCTATCCGAAAATGGCAAAAAGAATGGGGCATGTAGGTACTGTCGAGGCGACATTGGTTATCTCAAGAGAGGGGAGACTGCTCAAATATTATATCACGAGAAGTTCCGGATCAAAACTTTTAGATCAAGCGGCAATGCAAGCACTACAAAAGATAAAAAATGATATTTTTCCAAAACCTTTAGAGCAAACACGCATAGCATTGCCTATAGGATTTGAACTGCACTAAAAAAGGTAAGAGAAGTGGCTGAGGTTTTTATATTGGCATTTGCGTTGAGTATGGATGCTTTTGCCGTGTCAATCGGGCTTGGTGTGAAAGAGAAAAACGATAATGGAAGTTTAGCACTTAAAGCCGCTCTTTTTTTCGGTGTCTTTCAGGCATTCATGCCTTTTCTCGGCTATATAGGCGGAGTCGGCTTGATGCATTATATCCAAGGGTATGATGCGATTATTGCTTTTATTCTCTTGTGTTTTATAGGCGCAAAGATGATCTATGAGGCTTTTGGAGAAAATATTGAAGATGAGATCACTCTTGTATCCAATAAGGTGCTTTTGATGCTTGCTATCGCAACAAGTATTGATGCTATGGCAGCTGGTTTTAGCATTCATCTTTTGGGTGTTCATATCTATCTCGCACTTATGATTATAGGTGCTACAACCTTTTTTATAAGTATCTTAGGTGTCTATATAGGACAAAAAGGCGGCGCTAGATTTGAGAGCCAAGCAGAGATATTAGGCGGTGTCGTTTTGATCGCAATCGCATTGAAGATCCTGCTTTTTTAACTTTTTTTACCACTCAAACTGAAAAGTAGTATGTACGATCTTAAATCTTTGTTTGAGTTCACAGTTTATCTCTTGCAGTAGTTGTGCATAGTTTTTCAATGATTTCTTGTCGATCTTCACATGTGCCGTCAAATTGTACATATCTTGCGTGATCTCCCAGATATGCACATCATGTAGCTCTAGCACTTCATTGTGCTCTTCGATGAAATCTTTAACCTCTTCTATATTAAGAGGAGAGGCTTCCATAAGTGTATTGACTGAATTTTTCAATACACTAACCGCCCATTTACCGATAACAAGTGCTACCATAACTGCTAAGATAATATCTATGAAGTACCATGAGGTAAAGTGAATGACGATGTAGCCTATAATAATGGCAACTGAAGAGAGTGCATCGCTAAGCATATGAATAAATGCTGATTTGAGATTGATATTATTTCTATCTCCTTGCATTAAGATAATGCCTGTTATAACATTGACAATAAGTCCGATAGTTGCAACGATCAGAGCAGTCCTTACATCGATAGTCTCAGGATGTAAAAATCGTAATACTGCTTCATAGACGATCCAAATAATTGAAAGTACAATGGTGATACCATTCATAAACGCTGCCAAGACTTCAGCTCTATAGTAGCCGAAAGTTTTCTCCAAGGGCGCTTTTTTGTTGGCGATGATAATTGCTACCAATGAAATGATAAGCGCAAAAGAGTGGGTAAACATATGAATGGCATCTGAAATAAGTGCTAAAGAGTTCGATACAAATCCATAGAAAAACTCTAAAAGCATAGTGATAAAAGTGATAATGAGGGCGATTTTCAACACTTTTTTATCGGCTCCCCTGTGGTCATGTGTATGGGTACTCGTTCCATGGTTATGATCGCAGCTATGCCCATCTTGGTTGTCATGGTGGTGTGTATCATTTTCTAAAAAAGGCTTATGGTCATTGAGTCCAAAATTACAACAAGATTTCATATCTATTTCCCGTACACTTTGATGATTTCTAAAAGATTGTCTATATAAACTTCTGCTCCTGCATTGTCACTATTTTTAATCTGCTCGATCATATGCCCTTTTGCGTAATGTTCTACATAAGAGGTAATCATGCTATTTATGGCTCCTTTGATTGTCGTAAGTTGTCGTACTGTTTCGTATGGATCGCTCTCTAAACTAAAAGATTCATCATCAAATTTCTTTTTCAAAGAGTGTATTTGCCCCGAGATTCTACTGAGCCTATCTTGAAGTTTTTTTCGCTCTACATTGCAACAATATGTCATAATCCATCCTTTATTATAGTATACCCCCTATGGTATATAAAAAAGTATTAAAGAGTGATAAAGATTAGAACCAAACTAAAATATAGAAGTTTTTTTTGCATTGGTTGTGTGATATTTATCGTTCAAATAATCCAATCAAGAAAGATAAAGGTTTAATAGTATATTATTCAGATAACAATTATCAATATTAAATTTAGCAAACAAATACGGATACACATAACTCTCTGTTAGTAGTCAGCCAAAAGAAAATTCAATGTTAAAGAGGAAGGGTTATGAAAAAAATGTTATTTATGGGATTGTTAGGTTTATTGTTGCCTTTGGGTGTGGCTGCACATGATTTTTGGATATATTCTCCAAATGCCACCCCTACTATGGGTAAATTGGGTGCAACAACTACATTATTTGTAGGAAATGGGCATCTTTTTCCTTTGGATGAAGAGTATAACAGCAATGCAAAAACAGAATTTAAAATGCATCAGCCTGATGGTACAGAGAAAGTTTTGGGAGAGAATCTTACCGGTAAAATAGAGATGTTGCCAAAATCAGGTAATTATATAGTCTCAGCGATTACTAGCCCTATGATTTGGAATAATTATGTAAATGAAAGTGGTAATAAAGCTTGGATATCCGGAGATAAAGGGAATTTAAAAAATATAATTTCAAGCAGACAGTATAATAAATTTGCAAAATCTATAATTAGTACAAGTGATGCAAATGATGAACATTATAAAAAATCTTTGGGGCATAGTCTTGAAATAATACCTTTACAAAATCCAAATAGTGTGCAAACCGGTGAATACTTGAGCGTTAAAGTATTATTTAAAGGTGAACCGTTGGAATATGCTGAACTAATAGGAACTTATGCAGGATTTTCCAATAAAGGTGATTTTGCTTATTATACTAAAACAAATAGTGAAGGTATAGCAAAAATAAAAATCAATAATTCAGGAAATTGGATGCTGCTAACTAAGTTTATCGAAGATGCACCAAAAGATCTGAAAAGTAAATGCAATGAAATTTATTATGCATCAACTTTAACTTTTCAAGCTCAATAGTAGCAATATTTAAGGATATGAAAAGGGGCAAAACCGCCCCTTTTTTATCTAAACTTTTTAACGGCTTCTGCTGTGTAGGATATAGTCGGGATTATCTCATCCTTCATAGAAAACTAAAATATAGTATTTATCATTCAAATAATCCAATCAAGAAAGATGAAGGTTTAATAGTATATTATTCCGATAACAATTATCAATATTAAATTTAGCAAACAAATACGGATACACATAACTCTCTGTTAGTAGTCAGCCAAAAGAAAATTCAATGTTAAAGAGGAAGGGTTATGAAAAAAACAAATTTTTTGGCTATCGCATTATCTATGTGTTGTGTGAGTGCTTTGTATGGAGATGAAACAGTAAGATTGGAACAGATAGGTATTTCTGATCAAAAGGAAGTAAATTCAACTTCCACTATTCAACTAAATGAAAGTACATCAACAGCTTCAAAACTAGGTATAACGATCAAAGAAACACCTGCTAGTGTAGAGGTTATCAACTCTGAAACTATGGAAGAAAGAGGGGATAGCACGGTAATAAGGGCTGTTACGAAAGCTGCCGGAATAACGGGTGGCAGTTCTGGACATGGAACGACTGGAAATTATTCTGTAAGGGGATTTAGTGGTTATCCGGGTATTGATTTTTTAAACGACGGTCTAAAACTAAACGGAACAATTTTCTCTAAAAGAACTTTAGATGTTGCAAATCTTGATAGAATAGAGATAATTAGAGGAGCTGCATCTGTATTAAATGGGGAAGGAAGCGTTGGTGCTACGGTAAATTTAATTACAAAAAAACCAAGTTTTACAAAAGAAGAAACGGAAGTTGGATTGAGATTTGGAAGTTATGATAGTTACAGATTTAATTTTGGAAGCGCTGGCATTATAACAGAAGACAAATTAGCTTATCGAGTGGATGTTCTTACAAGAGAAATAGGCTCAAATTTTGATGGAGAAAAAAGAGATGTTGATTCATTGAGTGCGTCATTGCTTTATAAAATAGATGATAATTTACTCGCTTCATTTTCACTTGAAAAATCAAAAGATGAGGGCACAAATGATTATCAAGGAACACCCTTAGTAAACGGGAAGCTAGATAAGAGTGTGCGAAAAATAAATTATAATAATTTAGAAGACGGCATAGATCGGGGTGAGAGTCTATGGATAAAACAAGGTATTGAATGGTATCCAACGGAAAATATTGAAGTAAAGAATCAACTCTATTATCAAAATGCAGATTCTGATGTAAGAAGATTATATTTAGCCGTACAAGATACGACCAATCCTGACATGGTCAATAGAAGAGGGTATGATGCTAGCCAAAAACAAGATTTAATAGGAAATAGATTTGACTTTATGTACAAAGGCGATATTCTTGGGCTTCAAAATAGATTTCTTATCGGTTTTGATGTAAGTAGATTGGAACTAAGTAGAGAACAATCAACCTATGCAGGAAATATACTATCTATTCCTATGTATAATCCAGAGAAATTGTATTATAAAGATTTTTTTAAATCAACCGGAGATGATTATAAAAAGCCTGATGTTGATGTAAGGCTAAATCAAATCGGGGTATTTTTAGAAGATCAACTAAGCATAACAGATAATCTTAAACTGGTTGGAGGTATCAGATATGATATTTATGATATGAAGTATGATTTTAAACAAGGACTTAGCAGTCCGATTGATCAAACAATTGAGAAAACACATAATGAATTTTCATATAGAGCGGGTTTAGTTTATGACATAACAGACACAACAACTCTTTATACTTCTTATTCGTCATCATTCGAATCAGGAGATGCCAGTGCCAGCTTATTTACAAGAAATGCTACACAAGCTAAGTTGGACTTAACAAAAGCAGAACAATATGAAGTAGGATTAAAACAATCATTTTTAGATGATAAAGCAGAGTTTACGGCAAGCGTATATAAGATAACTAAGAAAAATATGTTTGTAAATAATCCGACACCGGGAGCTGGATTGTTAAATGTCGGTCAACAGACTGCAAAAGGTTTTGAAATAGCTTTAGGTATGCAACCGATAGAACAGATACAAATAAATGCAAATCTATCCTATACAGATTCAAAATATGATGATTTCGTATATAACGGAGTTGATTATTCCGGTAAAACTCCAAGTTCTGTTCCCAAATACATAGCTAATTTTGGAGTACGATATGAGCCTATTGCAAACTTTGGTATTGGAATTTGGATAAAACATGTTGATTCGTTTTATACAGATAATATAGGTTTTTCAAATTCAGTAGAATTACCATCATATACAATTGCGGATTTGACACTTGATTATACATACAATAAAAATACAAGTTTCTCTTTTGTACTGAAGAATTTAACAGATGAGATTTATGCAACCACATCAAGAAGAGATACCCAAGTATTTTTAGGTGAAGCAAGAAGTTTTGAAGTTGGGATAAATTATAAATTTTAAAAGGTCGTCGTTGTCATGAAAAAAGAGATAGATTTTTTAAAATTCAATCCGACTCAGAATATGACGGTTTTGGTAAGTACCAATAGCTCAGCTGAGGACTATCAGAGTATTGCTTCACAATTGATGTCCTATGAAAATGTGCATGCCGAACAGGTAGGGTTTATACAAAAATCATGCAAAGATGAAGCCGTTTTATCCCTTCAGATGGCAGGAGGAGAGTTCTGCGGCAACGCTTGCATGGCTGCAGCGGCAAATATTGCTTTTGAAAATGGGCTTGAGACGGATGATCTTATGGAGATTTTTCTAGAAGCTTCAGGGGCGGATGATTTGGTTGCATGCCAAGTGAAAAATGTTCAGGGATCGTACTATTGTCAAGTGAAAATGCCTATTCCCGAGAAAATAGATCAAAAAGTAATTGAGTGTGACGGCGATGAGTTAAATGTAGCGATTGTAAGGTATCGGGAGTTTTTCCATATCGTTTTGGAAGTGGAAGAGTTCGACGACCGGATGAGAGAAAGAGCCCAAAAATTAGCAAAGTTGCTTGGAGTGACGATAGGGAATGCTTTGGTCGGGGTCTTGTTGTTTAAGCCCGATACTAATGAGTTGGCACCACTCATCTATGTTCCTAAGGTGGGAAGTCTGATTTGGGAAAGAGGATGCGGGTCGGGTACCGCCTCTCTTGGAGCCTATTTGTCTTGGAAAAGCAAGGGCAGTATCGAATCACCGATCAAGCAGCCCGGCGGAACGATTCATGTTAGCGCCTATTTTGATTTTGATAAAGAAGAAGTGAGAAGTTTAAAAATCGGTGGGCTTGTAGACCTTGTAGCACAAGGTAAGGCTTTTATCGATGTATAACATAAAGGAGGATGCAGTGAATCGAGAATATAAAACACAACAGTTTGCATTACGGTTGCAAACTTTTCATGAAAAGCTTTCAGATTTGGCGGTTAGTTATGATTGCACAATGCCTCAAGCCTTAGAGATGGAGGCAACAATCGATGACTACTCAAGATTTATCACGGATGACGACCATAAAGAGGCATGGGAGAAACTAGAGCAACACATGCCAAACGGTTTGAGTGAACTTGTATCGGATATACGAAAAACTTCGGCACTTTGCGTTGCAATTTCAGAAAAATACCGTGCTTTGAGGCTCCTGAATGGAGAGGATATTAAGAGCGGCTACTTTAACAACATTGAATCATGTATTGAAGAGGAGTTTGGAAGCTTTCGGGTGACTTCGGAATCAAAAGTAGTGTTGGTCGGCTCGGGTTCTTTTCCGATGACGCCGTTGTTAATTGCAAAGGAAACGGGGGCAGAGGTGATTGGTATTGATATTGACGAGGAAGCCGTGGTTTTGGGGAGAAAGGTAGTTGATCGATTGGGAAGCGGTTTGAAGATTAGACTGGAAAAAGCTTCTCTCGAAGAGATTGATGACATGAAAGAGGTAACCCACATAATATTCAGTTCAACAGTCGCACCTAAATACGACCTGCTTGATCAATTACATTCTTTAACCAATGAGCGCGTCGTAGTTGCAATGAGGTACGGAGATCAACTGAAGTCTTTGTTCAATTACCCGATGAGGGAGGTTGACGGAAAAAAATGGAAGCTCGTTGAGAACATACGGCGCCCTAAACAAGTGTTTGACATCGCCTTGTACGCAAAATCATAAAGGGTGCTTAGATGATTGCTTTTGAACATGTATTGATATTGGGAACGGGTCCTGTTTCCATTCAGCTTGCTGTGGTTTTAAAAAAGAACTTAAATTGTAGTATCGGTATTGTCGGGAGAGAGTCCATACGTTCGGAGCCGTTCTTTTCGTCATTGGAAAAAAACGGGCAAAGAGTCCGTGTAGACGTTCAAAATGAAAAAGATAGAAAGATGGCAGGGGAATGCCGTGTCGATCATGTATTTAATAGTTATGATCGTATTTCGGGTAGCTGGGATACTCTTTTTTTGTCCGTGACGGCAGATGCATATAGAGAGGTATTGGAAAAAATAAATGACGATGTTTTAAGAAAGGTTAAGTGCCTCGTGCTTATTTCACCGACTTTTGGCTCAAGCATTTTGGTGGAAAAGTATATGAATGATAGGCATGTAGATGCGGAGATTATTAGCTTTTCTACTTATTTGGGCGATACGCGCCGGATGAGTGACACACCGTCCAATCATGTTATCACGACGGGGGTCAAAAAAAAGCTTTATATCGGCTCCACGGTCGGTCGGTCGGCTAATCTCGTCAAAGTGTGTGATCTATTTGAAGGCTTAGGGATGACATCGGCGGTGATGGATTCTCCGCTGGAGGCTGAAACAAGAAATATATCGCTCTATGTGCATCCGCCTTTGTTTATGAATGATTTTACCCTTACCGTCATATTCAACGAGGTAGAAACCAAGAAGTTCGTCTATAAAATGTTTCCTGAAGGACCGATAACGCAGCGTTTGATTCGCGAGATGCTTTCTCTTTGGAAAGAGGTTATGAATATAACCGCCAAGCTAAATATACAGGGCATTAATCTTCTGAAATTCATGGTTGATGATAATTATCCGGTTCGATTGGAGTCTTTATCGCGTCAAGATATCGAAGATTTCGAACAACTCGAAGCGATTCATCAAGAATACCTGCTTTATATCCGATACACATCTTTGTTGATAGATCCGTTCTCTACGCCGGATCAGGAGGGGAGGTATTTTGATTTTTCCGCCGTCCCGATACGGGAAATGTTTGTTAACAAAGAGGGCTATCTGGATATACCGCGCATGCCAAAAGAGGATTATTATCGTCTAAAAATAATACAAGGAATTTCAAAGTATTTGGATTCTCACTGCCCAATCATTGATGCATTCATTACAAGATATGAACGGAAAATCAAAGAGGTTGCAGACGCTTATAAAGAGTCCATGCTCTCAGAAGCATTTGTACCGCAGAATTTTGAAAATGATTTGCATAGGATTTGCGACGGACTCGAAAATAGGTTTGGAGATAAACTAAATTCCGTTAGGGCACATAAACAACCCATTAGCAACGAGGATACATTTTGAACGGAGCGCTTTCTTGGCCTTTTCTTAGGCTGTACGCATTGAGCCTTTTGTATTTTAGTGCGAATGCCATACTGAACGTCATTATCCCTTTGAAAGGCGACTCCCTTGGGGCGACAAACACGACAATCGGAATTATTATGGGAGCCTATCTGTTTACTACTATGTTTTTTCGACCGTGGGCAGGTAGGGTGATTCAAAAACACGGACCGACTAAAGTATTAAGGTTTATTCTCCTTATTAACGGAGCGGCTTTGATTTTATACGCTTTTAGCGGATTGGAAGGGTATTTTATCGCTCGAATACTACAAGGAGTTTGTACCGCTTTTTTTTCGATGGCTTTGCAGCTCGGGATTATTGATGCACTGCCGGACAAGGAGCGTTCTCAGGGAATATCCATGTACTCCTTATCTTCCTATTTGCCCGCTATTTTCGGACCTTTACTGGCTCTTGGTATTTGGCGTTCAGGGGATATGGATATTTTTGCAGTGGTTATGATTGCCCTTGCCATTTTTACGGGGGTGGTAGGCTACAGCGCGAAGATTGAAAACAAACCAACCGAAAGTGCGCCGAACAATGCATCTCAAGGCTTGGCTATGTGGAGTTCTCTTGGGCAGTTGATAAAAAATCCGTATCTATACAAGAGTAGTGTCTTGATGCTGATGGCTTCCATTGTATTCGGTGCTGTTTTGACATTTGTTCCTCTGTATGCCGATGCCATAGAAAACGGCGATGCGGGGTATTTTCTTATGCTTCAGGCGGCTACGGTCGTTTTGGTACGTTTTGCGTTAAAGGCGAGGATTCCCTCAGACGGAAGATGGCGTTCGCCTTATATGATGTCCATCATGTTTATTTTAGCCGTTGGCGTGCAGTCTATCAGCTATTCCGTAATCGGCGGAACCCTCTTTTTTTATGTCGGTGCTTTTTTGATCGGAATCTCACAAGCCCTTCTTTACCCGACATTGACAACATACTTAAGCTTTGTATTATCGAAAAGTGAGCGTAATGTATTAATCGGCTTGTTTATCGCAACGGCCGATTTTGGAATTGTTCTGGGCGGCGTTATCATGGGACCGATTGCGGATATCTCCTCGTATTCTTTTATGTATACGGTTTGCGCCGTTCTTGGTATAGCAACGGTTTTATTTGCTTATGATTATCGCAAGATACTAATCGAAATAAAAAATGAGGTGAAATAAATAGTATAATGTGCTCCTTTTTTAAGACCAGTAAATCAACTTTTTTGATTCTACATTTTTTGAGAATATGAAATTTCAAGAGTGTAAATGGCATTTTCATGGCGTTTATGAACCACCTAAAAATGCTGTAAGAATTATAGAAAGATTGGAAGAAAAAGGTGGAGGAGCTATTTTGTATGAAGAAAGTTTCGGTAAAGGTAAACTGATGGTAACGACGCTAGACCCATTCTATCATACAGGAAGTAATTTTATGCCAAATGCAGCAAAGTTTCTTACCGGGATTTTGGCTTGGGTAAAAAAATAAATTTATCGTATTCGGTAATTAAAGTACTTCTGATTTATTTGTTTGTTTTGTCGGAAACACAAAAACACTTTAAGTATAATGGTTATTATATTTGGCTTGATTAACATATAGAAGTAATTTTTCTAGCAAAAATTTATAATTGTGAATCTTGGGGCGAAAGCCCCAGGGTGAAGAAGTGATTAGAGTCTAGATTCGTATCTTCTAAGCATATAGATCTTTTTGAGGATCTTCTTACGAGTAACAATCTTCTCTTTCTTTTTCTTTTCAGTTTCAGTTTCGTGGTATTGTCTAGCTCTCGCTTCAGTTACGATAAGGTTTCTATCACACTGTCGTTTAAACTTTCTATACGCATCATCAAAAGAATCTTTTGAATTTACAACTATTCCTGGCAAAAAAATCACCCCCTTCCGGTATAAATTAATGCTTCATGAGCATTTATTAGTGAAGGGATTATACCAAAATAAGTTTAGAGTTTTCCTATAGTGATAATTTTGCTATAATTATCACTATAGCTAAACCATAAGGCGATCTATGAAAAAGGTATTCTCCCACTGTAAAAAACTAGATACAAAGTGTTATGAAACATATCATCTTAGTGAAGATATCCTTATGGAGCATGCAGCACTTGGGCTTGCACGCGTAGTCAAAGAAAGAGTCAAGAGCGGTGCGAGCGTGCTCATCGTTTCCGGCAAAGGCAACAACGGAGCGGACGGCATAGCGTTAGCAAGATTACTTCAAGGGATATTTGATGTGAAGCTCTTTTTGCCTTTTGGAGTAACAAGTGATATGGCAAAGCTACAACTCAAAAGAGCAAAAGCTTTGGGCGTTATGATCGTTGAAGATATCTCTCCAAATGATGTTGTGGTCGATTGCATTTTAGGAAGCGGTTTCGAAGGTGAGCTTGACACATCAACATGTGAGCTCATAGAGCGCCTTAATGCACTTGAAGCGCTAAAAATCGCCTGCGATATCCCAACGGGGATTGATGTAAAAGGCAGGCTCTCGCCTGTTGCATTTAAAGCCGATATCACGGTAACCATGGGCGCTTTCAAAGAGGCACTTTTTTTGGATATGACAAAAGATTATATCGGAGAGATTATCAAGGTTGATCTTGGCGTTCATAGTGCACTTTATGAGGATGCAAGTGATATTTTTTTGCTAGAAGCAAATGATTTGCGTCTGCCCTCTAGAAAAGAGAGCTATACCCACAAAGGTACATTTGGGCATGCGGTCATTTTTTGTGGAGAGAAAGAGGGCGCGGGGATCATTAGCGCGGAAGCTGCATATCGATTTGGAGCAGGGCTGACAACACTCGTGATGCAAGATAAGCTTACGATTCCACCTTACTTGATGCATGCATATTCACTCCCGCATAACACAACAGCGATCGCGATAGGCATGGGGCTTGGCAACCATTTTGAAGAGAGCTTTTTAGATAAATATATAGCTTCAAATCCACTCCCGCTTGTTATCGATGCAGACGCTTTGTATTCCCCGGAGCTTTTAAAACTATTTACTAAAACAAAAAAACCTATCGTTATGACCCCGCATCCCAAAGAGTTTATCTATCTATGGAAAGCACTAAGCGGTGAAGCGATCACTCTGGAGCATCTCCAGGCAAATAGATTTGAGTATGCTAAGAAATTCTCCCAAAAATTTCCGGATATTGTTTTAGTTTTAAAAGGTGCCAATGTGCTTATAGCCAAAGATGAGAAGCTTTATATCAATCCTCTTGGAAGCTCAAAGTTGAGCAAGGGCGGCAGTGGTGATGTGCTTAGCGGTCTTATCGTTGCACTTTTAGCACAAGGGTATAGTGCGCTTGATGCTGCTTTGCATGGCTCACTCGCACTCGCACTTGCGGCACGCAATTATAAAGGTGCAAGCTATGCGATGAGCAGTGTTGATCTGATTGAGCAGATCACTTTTTTAGAAGAGAATTAAGCAATTTGCACCGCCGAAGAGTCCGTCATCCTGAACTTGTTTGTCCTCGGGCTAAAGAGCCCTGTGAGATTACATCAGGATCTCTTTTATCTCTTTAGACCCTGATGTAGCGAAGAAAATTCTGCAAGATAAACAAGTTCAGAATGACGATTTTCTTTACTAAAAAGAAAAGTTATAGAGATTTCTTTTTTCTTTTACTACTTTTTTAGAAAAATAAACATAAATCTGCTACAATTCGCGATATGAAAAAGATAGCAGTTCTCTTTAGTGGCAAAGGTACCAATTTTGCCTACCTTGCAGATAACCTTAGCGGTGATATGCAAATAACCCTAGCCATTACAAATAACCCGCAAGCAAGCGGACAATCCATAGCCAAAAAGCACAGCATCGCATTGGAGGTCATCGATCAAGCAGACTTTGGAAGCCGAGAAGATTTTGATGCGGCACTTGTAGAGAGTATCCAAAAAGCCGATATCAATCTCGTGGTTTTAGCGGGATTTATGCGTATTCTCACACCTGTATTTACCGATACCATCAAATCTATCAACCTCCACCCGTCACTTTTGCCTCGCCACAAGGGGCTTGATGCGATCAAAAAAAGTTATGAAGATGAGTACGATGAGGGTGGCGTGAGTGTGCATTGGGTCAATGGCGAACTCGACGGCGGTGAGATCATCTTACAGCGTATACTCAAAAAAGATGGTTTGAGTTTTGAGCAGTACGATATGATGATTCGAGAGATGGAAAAAAAGGCACTCTTTGAAGCCATAAGAGTAGTTTTAAGTTAGCTGTGTTATAACTCTTTTTAGATATAGCAAGGAGCAAAAAATGAGTGATATATTGAAAATCGGTAAGTATGAATTGAAGAGTAGATTGATCGTAGGTAGCGGCAAGTATGATAGTTTTCAAACAACACTGGACGCTACGCTTGCAAGTGGAAGTGAGCTTATCACTGTTGCGGTTAGAAGGGTAAATATTACTAATCCAAATGAAGAAAATCTCATGACATATTTTAAAGATACAAATGTCAAGTTTTTGCCAAACTCCGCAGGATGCGTTACTGCTGAAGATGCTATCACTCTTTTTCGTTTAACTCGCGAAGCTACGGGGATTGATCTCATCAAACTTGAGGTGATTGGTGATACGGCAAAGACGCTCTACCCCGATGTCATTGAAACCATAAAAGCGTGCGAGGTATTGAGTAAAGACGGATTTACGATTATGGCATATACTAACGATGATCCTATCATAGCAAAACGCTTAGAGGATGCCGGTGCTCACGCCGTGATGCCGCTTGCTTCGCCCATAGGTTCAGGACTCGGGATTCAAAATAAATTTAATGTCCATTTCATCAAAGAAGCCGTAAGTGTACCTGTTATCGTTGATGCCGGTATCGGGTGTGCGAGTGACGCAAGTGTAGCCATGGAGCTAGGCGCAGACGGAGTCTTGACCAATACCGCCATAGCACAGGCAAAAAACCCGATCCTTATGGCAGAGGCTATGAAGTATGCCGTTATCGCAGGACGCAAGAGTTTTCTCGCAGGTAGGATTCCTAAGAAGCCGTTTGCTACGGCGTCATCTCCAACTGAAGGCCTAATCTTTTAAGATTTTTGCCATATTGCTTCATATAGCACTATTTTGCTCAGTCACTTACCACTCAGTAAGCTCCTTTGCAAGATAGCACTTTCTAAATCAATCTATCAAAAATCTCTTTATCGCGATTTTGCACGATCTTCGTCCAAAACTTTTGAGTTTCGCTCGGGCACTTACTATATGTAAGCTTCTTCGCTACACTCAAAACTTTTAAACAAATCTCATACAAACTTACGATAAGTCCAGAAAATATCACCTTCTAAATCAATCTAACAAAAATCTCTATACTTCGTCATTCCTGCCGTCATCCTGAACTTGTTTGTCCTCGGGCTAAAGAGCCCTGCGAGATTACATCAGGATCTAACTTGAAGTCGCAATTTGCACCCCCAAGTATCTGCGACCTTAAAAACTAGACTAGGTATAAATATGGCAATAGTGCAAGTGTGGATAGTGTCACATTTTCTTTTGCAGGAAATATGGCAATATGACATATTTTTTATGCTAGCAAATGATTTTCGTTAATATTTTCATATCAATAATGGAGTTGTTATGGAAAATTTACCGATAGAAGATATCACATCAAAGATATATGAGATACGCGGGCAAAAAGTGATGCTCGATAGTGATCTTGCAAATTTATATCAAGTGGAGACAAAAGTTTTAAATCAAGCGGTTAAAAGAAATATAGAAAGATTCCCCGATGATTTTAGATTTCAAATGAACGATAGTGAGAAAAATGAACTGGTCACAAAATGTGACCGGTTAAATGTATTAAAACATTCTAGCTCTAACCCATTTGTTTTTACAGAACAAGGTGTCTACATGCTCGCAGCTGTGCTTAAAAGTAAAGTAGCGATCGATATAAGCATCCAGATTATGAGAACATTTACAGCACTTAGGAGATATGCACTTACTTATGATGAGTTAGCCAAAAAGATAGTAGAGATAGAAAGTAGAGTGAGTGATAGCGAGAAGAGAGATCAGAAGATTATCGAGGTGATAAATCAGCTTATGAGTGATTCGCCACAGGAGCCTTGCAAGATAGGATTTATCAAAGATAAATAGGGAGTGCAAATATGACAATTTGCAATATTTAATAACAACTGCCGGCTATTTTTGTATAATTAAAAAAGAAGATTGATTAACAAGGCATCATAATGAGCAAACAAACCATCAAGTGTCCAAATTGTGGCACCCAAATCGACATCGATGAGATATTTTATCATCAGATAGAAGAGAAATACAAACAGGAGCATCTTGCTAAAGAGAAGCAATTACGCGACGAGATAGAGGCAAAACGCAAAGAGTATAAAAATCATCTCGATGAGCTTCATCGTCGTGAAGAGGCGTTCAAGAGTGAGCAAGAGCGCTTTGAGGATAAGCTCAAAGATGCCACGCAAAAGCAGTTGCGACTAGAGAAAGAGAAGCTACGCGAGGCGCTCAAAGCAGAAGCGGTCGCAGAGCAGGGTGCCGTGATTGAGATGCTCAAAAAAGAGATAGAGGCTAAAAGCAAAGAGGTCGTTGAGCTCAACAATGCCAAAGCCGAGATTGAGCGACTCAAACGCGCCAATGATGAAGCGGTTTCAAAAGCCAAAGTTGAAGCGGAGATCGAGCTGAGTCGTCAGCTTCAAGCAGAAAAAGAGAAGATACAAAAAGAGGTAGCCTCAGCCAATGAGTTGAAACTCAAGGAGAAAGATAAACAACTCGAAGATCAAAAGCGACTCATAGAAGAGATGAAACGCAAATCAGAGCAAGGGAGCATGCAGCTCCAGGGCGAAGTGCAAGAGCTTGTCATCGAAGAGTGGCTCAGTGCGCAATTTCCTTTCGATAGCATCAGCGAGATCAAAAAAGGAGCGTTCGGGGCGGATTGCGTGCAGGTAGTCAACACGAGAGAGTTGCACAATTGCGGTGTCATCTGCTATGAGAGCAAAAATGCCAAAGCGTGGAGTGACGGGTGGATCGCTAAGTTCAAACAAGATATGCTCAAAGCAAATGCCGATATAGGGGTCTTTGTCACTTCTGTCTATCCAAACGGTATGGAGCGCATGGGTTTTGTAGAGGGAGTGTGGGTCTGTAGTTTAGAGGAGTTCAAGGGCTCTGCCGCGCTTCTTAGAGAGTCCCTTATCACTACACACAAAGCGGTGCAAAAAGATGAAAATAGAGGCGATAAGATGAGCCTGCTCTATAACTATCTCACGAGTAATGAATTTGCGATGCAACTCCAAGCTATCGTCGATGGATTTATAACGATGCAAGATGAGCTAGAGCGAGAAAAACGCTCACTCAGTGCAAGTTGGAAGCGTCGGCAAAAGCTCATAGACGGGGTGCTGACAAATACGACTGAGATGTATGGCTCCTTGCAAGGCATCGCGGGTAATGCTTTGGCACACATCAAATCACTAGAGTTGCCGTATTTGGAGGATGAGGAGGACGCATGAAGCATACATTGCTCCTCATCTGTAGTGCGCTTATAATATCGCTGTGCGCAGCAAGCCCAAACAAAGCTTTTGATGAGAGGATGCGTTGGCTCAAGCCTGCTGTTGCGAAACTCACCGCTGCTATCCAAAGTCAAGTAAGTGATGCAAACTTTGATGTCAATATCACCGATGAGGAGCTTTTGGCAAGCACTATAAACGAGGATGTTTTTCTCGCAAATCGTTTTCGTTTCTTGGTCAAGCTCAAGCTATTTCGAGAGAAAAAACATGCTACGGTGCTTGTCTGTACCCAAGATAAGCGGTATGCTCTTTTTGAAGATTTGGGATGTACCGATGAGGTAGATATGGGGTATTGGATGCTCAAAAACCCACCACCATGTGATTTTCAGATGTCTGCTAAGTGGTGTGAGGATAGCAATATAACGAATGGGGTGAGCGTGGATGTGGAGGATGGAAATAATTCGAGATAGGTAGTTTATAATTAAAAATCTATGAAATATGCAAAAAAACTGATATGATTATCAGAATGTATGTTTATGGGGGGGGATAAATAATGGAAAAACAACAAAATGCTACTAATATGAATAAATGTAGTGTTTGTAGCAATAATTTTGAAGATAAATATTTTGATGCAGAGCAAAATAAGTGTATTTTACATTGTGATAAAGATGAAAATAATGGTTGGTATACATTAGATGAAAATAATACAAAAACATGGAATGAAAGTAAAGTAAATATCTTTTGGCACTACATACAAACTGATTTAGATAGAAGCTATCAAAATTATATAATAGATATTGATTTAACTGCACAAGAGTACATTTTATTCAATGTTATTTTCCCTAAATTTCAAGATGAAGTAGAATATTTCAGTCTTGCCAACAATGAAGATGAAATGGGTACGAATTTTTATTCATATGATATTTTTGAACATCCCAACCAGCAACCAATGCCAGAAGTAAATACCTTTTTTACTAAATTGATAGTTTCATTTAATGGTTGTACTTTTTTAGATGACGCAAATTTTGAAAAATATGGTTTTGAACATCCAATTTTATTTGATGAATGCATCTTTGAAAACGGCATACAATTAAACAAGATTTATAAAAATAGAGTTTCATTTTTAACTTGTACTCTTGATAATTTAAATTGTGAAGATATTGTTTTTGAGCAAAAAGTAAAAATACAATACTGTACCGTCACTAAAAAAGCAAATTTTTATAATACAAAATTTAAAGAATTGGCTGATTTTTACCAAACAAAATTTAATGAAGTAGTATTTATACGAACTGATTTTGAACAAATAGCTGTTTTTAGTGAAACAGAGTTTAAAGAAGATGTTGATTTTAAATATACCAAATTTTTAGGCAAGTCAATATTTAGAGACACTGTTATAAAAGGAAAATTAAATTTAAGAGACACTATTTTTGATGATGAAGCTAATTTTCTTGATATAACTTCAGAGAATAGAAAAGATGAAAAAGGAAAGTTTCAAGGTGAACCCAAAGTAATTGAGGTTGCTAATAGAGAAACTGCTAGGATAATTAAAAATTTTTATGACAAATCAAATAACATCATCGAAGCTAATAAATTTTATGCTTTAGAAATGCAAGAGAGAAGAAAAGAGATAAACTTTAGAAGTAATTTTTTTGAATGGGTTGTATTCTTTTTTCATGGATTATCTTCAAATCATTCTCAAAGTTGGGGTCTAACTTTGTATTGGATGTTCATACTAAGCATGTTATATACAAGTGAAATTAATGGTATACGTTTAATGACTCTTTTTGTTGGATTTGTCACGATAGCCATATTAACTGAACATTATTTTAAGAAATATACTCTATTTATAAAATATTCGGAGAATTTATTTGCATTACTATTTGCAATTTTAATATCCGTCTATGTATATTTTAATTTCGAAACATGGCTTAAATTAGTTTCAACAGGGTTTATAAATAAAATTGTTAAAAATATGTATATATTTTCGAATTTTAATTCAGAAAATATAACACTTGGATTCCTCCTTTACAAAGCAATATTGTCATACTTAATGTATCAATTCATAGTCTCAGTAAGACAAAACACAAGGAGAAAATAAAATTATATTGTGACACTGACGCAACAAACACTCGATACACACACCAATCTAAGTGACTTTTGTTAAGATGCTAAAAACAAAAAGGAGCACCAACGGCACATATACCACTTCTCAAATATGAGAAGAGGGAGGTTTTGCAAATACCTTTAGGTCGAGGCAGTAATACCCGTGAAATAATTTGTGCTATAATAGTTCAAAAAATAAGGAGCAGCCATGGGCGTAGAAAAGAGACAAAAAACAGCGCAAGAGCGCATAGAACGCATCTTTAAGATGGCGCAAGAGCACTTCGGTGAAGTGCGATTTGTCGGTGTAAAACTTCATGACAAGATCGGTTGGGTCGCCAAAGTACAATTTGATGAATTTGAGAGCCTCATGGCAGAGGGCGAAGATGCAGAAGATGCACTTAGAAATCTCAAAAAGAGATTGAGAAAGATCATCGATCGATACAATTTGGTGTAGTATGGAAAAAAATATCATCCTCATAGGTTTTATGGGTGTCGGTAAAGGAAGTACGGCAAGAGACTTTGCAAAAACTTACGGCATCTATAACATAGACACCGATGACCTCATAGAATCGAAAACAAATAGAGAGATCAAAAGAATATTTAAAAAACACGGCGAGGCGTATTTTAGAGCCTTGGAGCAAGAGACGGCAGATTGGATAGAAGCCAATGTAAAAGGTACGCTCATTAGTTGCGGTGGTGGATTTTACAAAGTAAATAACATAAAAAAACTTGGTACCGTAGTGCTTCTTGATGCACCCTTTGACTGGATACTTGAGCGACTCAAAAATGCTAAAAATGCTAAAACAAAACTTGCTAAAAGACCACTATTTTCTAAAATCAAAGAGGCAAAAAAACTCTATGAGCAACGAGTGGGTGAATATAAAAAAGTTGCCGATGAGGTGATAGATGTGCAGTCTTTAACACAAAAAGAGATATTGGAGAAAATTGCAAATATTGCAGGAATTAATGATTAGAAGAAAAACTATAGTTTTGTTTTATCCTAATTGGTTATAATTGCACAAATTTCCACAAGAGAAAAGATGAACGAGATATTTGAGGATTATTTACACTCTCATCTACCCAAAGTAGAGAGCTTTCATCCGCACTATGAGAGTGCACTTGCCGATATGCTTCTTGCGGGCGGTAAACGGTTTCGACCCACACTTTTACTCTCGATCGTACAAGCGTATGAGCCACTTCTTGTTCCTTCAGCACTTCCCGTAGCCCTTGCCATTGAGATGTTTCATACTTATTCACTTATCCATGATGATCTCCCTGCAATGGATGATGCTTCACTTCGCAGAGGTCATCAAACTCTGCATGCGCGCTATGATGAAGCTACAGCCGTCCTTGCGGGTGACGCGCTTAATACCGATGCTTTTTTACTCATCGCCAAAGCACCCTTAAGAGCGGATGTGCGCATAAAACTTGTGGAGCTTTTGGCACTCAACGGCGGCTCACAAGGGATGGTCTTGGGGCAAGCACTTGATTGCCATTTCGAAAAGAGTCCTTTGAGTGTAGAGCAGATAGAGTTTTTGCATACCAATAAAACGGCCAAACTTATAGCAGCGAGTTTGGTTATGGGTGCACTCATTGCAGATTTGGAAAAAAGCGTGCAAGATATGCTCTATGCATTTGGGATCGATCTTGGCGTTTTGTTTCAAGTGCAAGATGATATCATCGATGTGACGCAGAGTGAAAGCCAAGCAGGAAAAACGACCAATAACGATGAAGATAAAAACAGTTTTGTAAAATGCTTGGGACTCAAAGAGAGTATGGCATATGCTGATGCGTTAGCAAGTGATTTGGAAGCTAGATTTGAGCAGTTCGATCCACCGCTCAAAGAGGCTTTGGGATCATTAGTGCAGAGTTATCTCTATAGACATAAAAATTAAAACAAAAAAAAGGAACAAAAGATGCCAAACTCCCCTGAAAACCTGATGCGAAAGAAGATGGCAAATACTATTCGATTTTTAGCTGCCGATATGGTACAGCGTGCCAATAGTGGACATCCGGGAGCGCCTATGGGGCTTGCCGATATTGCCGTAACATTGAGTGAGCATCTTCGCCACAATCCCGCAAATCCAAAATGGCTGGGTCGCGATAGAATCGTATTTTCGGGTGGACACGCATCTGCACTTATCTATTCGCTATTGCATCTATGGGGTTATGATGTGAGTTTGGACGATTTAAAAAATTTCCGTCAGTTAGATAGTAAAACTCCGGGACATCCCGAGTATGGACATACTCCGGGTGTTGAGATCACGACGGGACCTTTAGGGCAGGGGATTGCAAATGCGGTAGGTTTTGCAATGGCACAAGCTTACACGGCGAATCAAGTCAATAGCGAGACATGTAAGCTCATCGATCATAAAGTCTATTGTTTGTGTGGAGACGGTGATTTGCAAGAGGGGATCAGCTACGAGGCATGCGCACTTGCAGGGCATTTGGGACTGAAAGATTTGATCTTGATCTACGATAGCAACTCTATCACGATAGAGGGAGATACAAGTATAGCGTGGAGTGAAAATGTGGTTGGGAGATTTCAAGCACAAAATTGGAATACTATCAGCATCAACGGACACTGCTGTAGCGAGATAGACAAAGCATTAATTGCGGCAAAAAACTCTGAGAAGCCGACTATCATCATAGCAAATACCACCATCGGTCGAGGTGCAGAAGGACTTGAGGGAAGCCATGAAACACACGGTGCACCGCTTGGAGTCGATGTGATAAAAGCTTCCAAGGCAAAGGCGGGCTTTGATAGTGAGGGAACATTCGAGATTCCCGAAGATGTTTTACTACGATTTAGATGTGCTTTAGAGCGTGGAGAGATGTTTGAAAAAGAGTGGGAACACCTCAAAAACGAAGCACCGCTTTTAGAGCAAAACGAGGCATTAAAGAGATTGTTAGAGCCAAATCCTGATGCCATAATTTACCCTGATTTTAGTGGTGAAACGGCAGTTGCGACACGAGACAGCAATGGGAAGATCATCAATGCTATAGCTAAAGCAATTCCAAGTTTCATAGGCGGTTCTGCCGACCTTGCACCTTCAAATAAGAGTGAGCTCAAAGATATGGGTGATTTTCCAAAAGGACGCAATATCCATTTTGGGATTCGTGAACATTCCATGGCGGCTATCACAAATGCGATGGCACTCTATGGAACAATCATTCCTTTTAGTGCGACTTTCTTTGTCTTTAGTGATTACCTCAAACCAAGTGCAAGGATAGCAGCGCTGAGTGGCATCCAAAACTTCTTTATCTGGACACATGATAGCATCGGTGTCGGTGAAGACGGTCCAACCCATGAGCCTATAGAGCAGCTGAGCCAATTTAGAGCGTTGCCGAACTTCTATGTATGGCGTCCTGCAGATGCCAATGAAAATGTTGAGGCGTGGAAAACGGCGTTGAAGATAAAAGCACCAAGTGCATTTGTGCTCTCTCGTCAAAAACTTGCGATGATTACATCTAAAAGTGCATTCGGTGATGCAAGCAAGGGGGCATATCTGCTTGAAAAAAGAGAAGGTGCTACTCTTACGCTTATGGCAAGCGGAAGTGAACTTACTCCGGCACTTGAAGCGGCAAAAGAGCTTCATGCTAATGTGGTTTCGGTTCCTTGTTTTGATCTCTTTAATGAGCAATCGGATGAATATAAAACAGTCGTTATCGATCCAAACACAAAAGTATTGGCAATCGAAGCTGCCAATGCGAGTGAGTATTATAGATATGCCGATGATGTGCTTGGAATGACCGGTTTTGGAGCAAGTGCACCGGCTGATAAACTCTTTGAGAAATTTGGATTTACCGCAGAGAACATCGTCAAAAGAGCACGCGCATTATTGCAATAAGTACAATCACGAAAAGGACGGTAAATGTATAAATTTATCGTTTATGTATTTACCGGATTTATCTCTTTTGTTTATTGTAGCGAGAGTATCTGCTACGGTACAACTGCCAAAGGAAGATTGGAAGAGGGCATACAACTTCCGACAAGCGGCAAAAATTTTATAAACTATAGTATGATAGGTGTTTTATCGGGTCGAACTTATGTGCACTCTAAAGTAAGGGATGTCGTAACGGCAGCCTATAAAACACTTGAAATATCTATGCCGAGCAGAGTCTATAAGTATGCTGAAACGGGACATAAAGAGGGCGGCTCATTGTATCCACACAAAACACACCAAAACGGTCTCTCGGTAGATTTTATGGTGCCAATCAAAGATAAAACAGGCACTTCCGTTCACTTGCCCACAAATCCTCTCAACAAATTTGGCTACGACATTGAGTTTGACTCAAAAGGTCACTACGATGAGTATACGATTGATTATGAGGCGATGGCGGCACATATAGTAAGCTTGCATCAAGAGGCGCTCAAACATGGTGTCGGTATATGGCGAGTGATATTTGATCTAAAACTACAAAAGTATCTTTTTGCGACAAAGCAGGGGGATTATCTCAAGAAAAATATCAATTTTTCTAAAAAAAGAGCATGGGTGCGCCACGATGAGCACTATCATGTGGATTTTGTCGTAGAGTGTAAAAAATTATGAGAGCATTATAAATTTTATGCTTTTAGATATATTAAAGTATAAAATGTTATTAAATATAATATTTTTTCAATTTTTGCTATAATAATGTAAAAATAATTATAAAATTATAGAACTAAAAATGAAAAAGGGGAGCAAAATGGCAGTAGTAAGAATACAAGACTTTCTCGATGATGGCAATTTTGCCGGAAGTAGAGAAAGCGGTTTAAAAGTCAGAACAGATATTGAAAGAAAACTTGTGGATCAGAAAGGCATAACTTTAGATTTTGCAGGTATAGATATGATTACTCAATCTTTCGGAGATGAAATATTGGGCATATTGACTAGAAATAAAGGTATAGATTTTATAAAAGAGAATATTCGATTAGTAAACCATAATGATGATATTAGAGAGATACTGAATTATGTTGTTAAATATAGTCAAAAATATTTTAATGGAGAGGTTGCCTAAAAGAAAATATCCTCTTCATCTAACTCTTCTTTGTCGGTTATTTGTTTGAAAATTTGCCTAAATTCATACTCAAGATTTTTTTCGAAAAGTTCAAACGCTATCAATGTTCCTTGAAAATTTGTTTCAATTTTTTGAAAAGTATTTTGGCTAGAACGATAGACTGTATCATTAGAGACGATAAGTAATTTTCCATCCGTACTGTTGATAATTTGTGATAGTATATATAAACCTCTTCCGGCGTGTGTTCTTGAAGGGTATAGACTATTAGTTGGTTTATAGCCAGAAGAACCTTCCTCTAAAGCTTTTATTATTGCTTCTTGTTCATTGGTAAGCTCGGGGTAATTATCTTGTAGGCTTTTTAATAATCCAATGCCATTGTCTATAATAACAATCTGGATTTTATTGTCTTTATTTGGATAATATTGAGCAGTTACAAATCCTCCCAATTCACTTTGTGCATGACAGATAACATTATCCATCATCTCACCTATCATATATTTTAAATAGTTGCTTAAATCGTTTGTTTCATGATCTTTGAGATTTGATATATTGTCAATTATTAATTTAACGATGTCACTTGTTATTCTATCAGTATTTTTTGTGAATTTTTGGAAAGGCATATATGATGCGCTAGAGCCATTGCTTAAAATTGTATTTACATAACTGATTGCTTCATTTTTTGAATTTGTAAAGTTTATTATTGATCCTGTAGAATCATTGTAAATTTTTAGAAGAGCAATTCCAATAGGCTCAATCCATTGAAGATCCGAAATCATTATTTCTTTGGAGTTAATTTGTTTCAATAAATTTTCTATGTTTGAAAAAGTAATTTCCATATTTGTAATTTTCCTTTTCAAATTGTATCAAAAAATCAATCTATGCTAAAAGCGCTTTGACTCCCGCTTCATCGATGAGTTCTTTTTCATACTTTACAACACCCATTTTTTCATTTTCATTGATATAGACTTCAAATATCGCAGGATTGCTCTCAAGTGCCATGATTTTTACTCGCTCAAAAGTATCGAGTGAAAAGTAAGCATTTGCTCTTGCGTGTGGATCGTTCATACGAATAGTCCAAAAAAGCCACACAAGACAAAGCAGTATGACAAAAAGAGCGAGCGCTTCACGATCAAAATTTTGCATGATACAGCCTGCTATGAGACCTCCTAAAAATATACCTGCATACGAAAATGTGTTTGCAACACCAAGCGCTGCACCTTTTTGATGCACTCTAGCAAATTTACTTACATAGCTTTGAAGCAGTGGCTCAAACATATTGAAGCCTATAAAAAAGAGAATAACGCCTATGATGAAAATGACCGCATTACGGCTAAAACCCATAGCTATAAAACCCAGAAGTATAGAGACGATGGAGATGATAAATACCAGCTTTCCTTTGGCATATTTTTCTCCAAATACCGCCGCAGGACCCATAGCAAGAATACCAAATATAACAGCAGGCACATAGACTTTCCAAAGCTCAATTTTGCTCCAGCCAAAACCGTCTTCATTGATGCCGTGTGTCATAACGATGGGGATGATAAAAAATGCCATCGTCATGATAGAAGAGTGAAAGAGAAAGGTGATATACATCTGTACAAGTGATTTGTCTTTAAATACATCTCTTGTTTTGACTTTGATATTGTCATAACTATGGATGATCTTCGGAGCTTCGGGCACCATAGTAAAGAGAATCACAATAGCGCCGAGT
>JACDJA010000686.1_pt1 | contig 35866 bp, 32 predicted proteins | sample 7449241 | NCBI WGS metagenome assembly JACDJA01 (sample SAMN14253289, study PRJNA609438) | sludge metagenome | isolation source: initial anaerobic sludge | collected 2018-12-20 | reverse complement strand
TGGCGATGGGGACATCATCGTCCCCCAACGCCAAATGATCACCGTTGGCACCACCTCTTTTGAGGCTGATAATTTAGATTACATCCCGGTTTACCCGGATCAGGTTAAATTGATGTTCGAGCGAGGATGCGAATTAATTCCAGCGATCAAGAATACCAAAGAACGTGGTGCCTTCATGGCATCGCGGCCGTTATTGGATTCGGGCTCAAAAGGTCGTAGTTTGACACGTACTTTTAAATGTTTTGATCACAAAGAAACAGATAATGTGGGTGGCCTGGTGACAATTACAGGTGGCAAAGCAACCAACATGCGATTGATGGCCGAGAAAACAGCTGATATTGTATGTAAAAAACTGGGTGTCAATGCTACCTGTCAAACTGCGGAAATGCTTGTCCACTCATACCGTAAGTTTCAAATCGCAAACAACCAGGAGGTTTTATGACACAGACCTGGCACGTTACTTATGAAGTATTTCGTAAAAAAGGTGATCATCCCGGATATTTTGATAAATTTGAGTTGGATATCAATCCTGATGAATACGTGATTGATGGAATCGAAAAAATCTGGGCCTATCATGATCGTACCTTAGTCTTTTCACACGCCTGCCATCACTCAACCTGTGGTGCTTGCGGCATGCTGGTGAATGGAGTTGAGAAGCTAACCTGTATAACCAGGATCAGCTCGGTCACAAAAGATGGAGGCACTATTCGGGTGGAACCGATGCGAAACTTCCCCATCATTAGTGATTTATCAGTAGATATGACAGTTTTTTACCAACGCATGGAAAGTGTAGGGCATCAACCAGTTGTTCCAGTTAGCTTTGAGGATAGCAAAGGCAAGTTTGAGAAAGAAGATGATTTATTAAGGCTCGCAGATTGCATTGAATGTGGTTTATGTATCAGCGCCTGTCCCATTGCACTCACTACACCAGCATATTTAGGACCTGCAGTGCTGGCTGGTGCGCAACAATCCGGTAATCTCAACCCCTGTGTTCTGGAACTGGTCGATTCAGAAAACGGTGCCTGGCGTTGCCATAGTGCTTATGAGTGTACTGAAGTATGCCCATCCAATGTCGATCCAGCATTCCGTATCATGGATTTACGAAAGAATTTGGTTACTAAAAGAACAAAGAAATTTTTTGGTGTGAAATAGGAGTAACGATGGCAGAGCAACCACAAAAACCTGCTAATTTAATCAAGTGGTTTGATCCCAGGCATAAGAGCATAGGAACCTGGGCTTTTATCCTGAACAGGATAACCGGGCTTGGGCTTACGCTTTACCTTTTCCTTCATTTAATTATGTTAGGACAGCTGGCAAAAGGTCCTGAAGCATATGACGGTTTTATCGCTTTGGTAAAGAACCCGATCTTTCTGACTGGTGAATTATTGGTCATCGCTGCAGCCATAATTCACGGGTTGAATGGCATCCGCATTGGCATCACCAGCTTTGGAATTGCTGGTGGTAAACAAAAACAATTGTTTATTGGCCTAATGACTGTGGCGATGATCGCTATTGTCTACTTTGCAATCCGTATGTTCACCCATTAACAGGAAGGAGGATAAAAATGCGAGATGGATTTGATGTAACGCCTCGTTCCGGGGAAGGAGCAGGCACCTGGTTCTTGAAGATAATAACTGGCTTTCTGGTGATTGTGGTTTTACTGATTCACCTGGTTGTTAATCACCTGATCGTAGAGGGTGGATTATTAAGTTATGCGGATGTAGTACAGTATTACCAGAAGGCAATCGTTCCGATCATGGAAATCTTCTTTTTAGTTTTTGTGGTAACACATGCTTTGTTAGGATTACGTAGTATTATTCTGGATCTTCATCCATCTAATAAAATGCTCAAAGCAATTAATTATGGATTGATCAGTTTAGGGACCGTTTCAATCGTTTATGGAACCTGGTTGGTGATCGTGATTGCTGGGCGTGGTTAGCCAGTTCCCTTCATTGACACCCCCCTCAATTTGGGTATAATTGCCTTGCGCAAATGGCTCACTAGCTCAACTGGCAGAGCAATTGACTCTTAATCAATCGGTTCAGGGTTCGAGTCCCTGGTGAGTCACCTGACAAACGGTGGGGAGACACGCCGTAACCCCAAATCATAGAAGGATCTGCTGAAAAGTAGGTCCTTTTTATTTAAAACTTTGAAAGCCTGCTTTCCGATATGTTGCAAACTTTGGTATAAATAAATTTACAATATCGGAAAGGTGACTGAAAATTAATGGAAAAAATCTCTGTAATGTTTGTTTGCTTAGGAAATATTTGCCGCTCACCCATGGCAGAAGCGGTTTTTCGTAAAATGGTAACTGATCGAGGATTGGCTGATCGTTTCATCATCGCATCATCCGGAACTGGACATTGGCATTTGGGGGAACCACCACACGTAGGCACCCGATTAATTCTATCCGAACATAACATCGAAGTTGGCAATAAACGTTCCCAGCTATTGAAAAAAGAAGATTTCCAGAGTTTTGATTACATCATCGCCATGGCGCAGGAGAATGTGGATGATATCCAATACATTCACCACAAAAAAGTTAAGCGGTTGTTGGAGTTTGCTCCAACTGGATATACATTTGATGTGCCGGATCCCTATTACGAGAATAATTTTGAAGAAGTTTATAATCTGGTTACAGCCGGCTGCAAGGGTTTGTTGGACTACATAATAGAAAAAGAAGGTTTATGACAAATCTACCACAGCGGTTGCAATCGATTCTGATTTTTACGCTTACCGAAAGAGGTGATTTTGGTCCCATTCAACAGGTTCGATCTGTTGGTGGTGGTTGTATCAACAATGCTTCCCAAATTGTTACACCTAAAACAAGCTATTTTATGAAGTGGAATAGCGCACCTCTTCCAAAAATGTTCACTGCCGAAGCGATGGGATTGCAGCTATTAGGGGAGATGAATACCATCCGTATTCCAAAAGTTATTAAAGTGCAGGAAGCACAACCCGAATTACCAGCTTTTATATTAATGGAATGGATTGAAAGACATTCTGGTTTTAACCAGCAGCTATGTGGTCAGCAATTGGCGCAGTTACACCTCTATAGCTCATCAGAAAATTATGGGTTAGACCATGACAACTACATTGGCAGCACACCCCAATACAATGATTGGATGTATGAATGGGTTGAATTTTTCCGTGAGAAACGCTTAAAACCGCAAATTGAATTAGCAATTAGAAATGGGCGTTGTGATTCATCCCGTAGAAAGAAGTTAGAAATTTTACAATCTCAGTTGGATAAGTGGTTAGGTGGTGTAACCAGAAAACCTTCTCTTCTGCATGGCGATCTTTGGGGTGGCAATGTGATTGGTGATGAAAAGGGGAATCCCGTGCTGATTGACCCGGCTGTCTATTATGGTGATCGCGAAGCGGATTTAGCCTTTACGCAGATGTTTGGTGGTTTCAGTTCAGCATTTTACCAGGCATATCAGGAAGTTTATCCGCTCGAGACGGATTACCAGACTCGCTTTGAGATATATAATATCTATCATATTCTCAATCACCTCAATTTATTTGGCGAGAGTTATGGTTATTCCTTGGACGCTAGTTTGCGTCGCTTTGTAGGCTAAACATGTTTGTTTTTCTCTCAAAATTCTTACCACTTTGGTTTTACCCACTTGGATTTATCTGGTTATTACTGATCCTCTATTTAGTATTGTCGCGTAAACAAATTGAAGGACGCCGTTTTCGATGGATTGTGCTCCTGGTGGTGATATTGATCTTTCTGTTAGGAAACCGCTGGGTGCCGGCACTCTTGACCCGATCATTGGAGTGGCGATACTTTCCGCCAACTTCGTTTCCGTCTGAAAGTACGGTTGTTTTATTGGGTGGTGGCACTGAATCGCAACAATATCCGCGTCAAATGGCGGAGGTTAATGGCGCGGGAGATCGTGTGTTATATACGGCAAAGCTTTACCAGAGCGGTATTGCAAAGCAAATTATCCTGAGCGGTGGCAATATTGAGTGGTCAGGTTCCAGGACGACAACTCCAGCCCAGGATATGGCGGAAATTTTAATGATGGTTGGTGTTCCAGAGGATGTGTTGATCCTGCAGAATCAATCGCGTAATACTGCCGAAGATGCTCAATTCTCCGCGAAAATTTTGCGTGAAATGGAAATAGAGGAAATTATCCTGGTCACCTCAGCCAGTCACATGATGCGCTCAGTGGCCTTGTTTGAGAAAGAGGGATTAAAAGTGATTCCAGCTCCTGCAGATTACAGCATAACAATTGAGAATTGGGAATCCTTATGGCATCCGATGGCAGAAGACTTGTTGGTTGGGCTGGTGCCGAACGCCAGCAATCTATCCGATCTTAATACTAGTTTGAAGGAATATCTGGGTTTTGTGGTTTACCGCCTGCGAGGGTGGTTGTAAAAATTTAAAAAAGTTTTGTATAATAGTATTTTCCAAAATTCATAGTAGCAGGTGTGAACATGCCAACAGAAAAAAAGCTTTATGAACCACCCGCCATCATCTTCGAAGCGGACATTGAAACAAGCGCTGGAACTTCTGAAAGTCTTATTGGCCCAAAAATTATTGACCCACTAAAAGCAGAGTCTTTAGGGATGGATTGGCCAATCGAAGTCGATTTTCCTGATCCTGAAGATTAATCCTTTAACCAATCATTTCTAGAAATTTCCACCAAATTTTTTATCAATGAAGCATTCATTCCAAAAATCAATTTTGATTTTTTCAGCACTATTATTTTCTTTCATATCCTCCAATTTTGGTTACCTTGATACTACTCTGGCTATTAAAGAACCTATGAATGAATCATCCATCCAGTGGGGTGGGCCAATACAACAGCCATGGGATCTTCGCTTAAAAATTGAGGTGCGCGAAACAGGAATTTATGAAATCGGGTATGAAGATTTAGCGCAGATTGGATATTATCCAGATATGGTTGATCCCAATTTTTTGCATTTGGAGAATCAGGGGCGGCCAGTTTCATATTTATTTGAAGGTGATTCAGACGAAATATTTGAATCCGGTGAAAGTGTATTGTTTTATGCAGAAACACTATCGGGTGAATATCTTTCCAATCTCTATCAACATCAAAGTGATCATTGGCCACTCATTAATGGATGGCAACCGGAATTTTCTTCCCATATGATTGAAAAGTACACCGATACCAATGTTTATTGGCTTTATGTATCTGAGAATCCAGGAATGAAAATGGAAATTGGCGATGGTTCACCGGGTGATGGAGAACCCATTACTACTTTTCGTAATCTAACAACGGTTGATGATGAAAACGTATGGTGGACAACTCATTTCACATCTGAAGATACCTGGTTTTTAGGATATCATACTATTTCCAGCTTTCCATATAGCCACCAATACAACCTGACGTTGATAGATCCAGTAGTGGATGACAATCAGACCGCCATAATTTCAGGGGATATTGTCTCTGCAACCAGTAATGCCATCACTTCACCTGATCACCATGTTCAGTTCTTCCTCAACGGACAACTTATTTCAGATGATTATTGGGATGGGGCAATCCGTTATGAATTTTCAGGTGAAATAAATCAACAATATTTGGTAGATGGCGAGAATGTATTTTCATTCACTGTTCTTTCACAAGGATTACCGGTCAGTAGATATGCGTTGAATCATTTTTCCATAGATTACCATCGAAATTTAAATGTTCATAACGGAAAGCTAATTTTTGAACATAATTCCTCAGATGCAGTTATCTTCAGCATTAGCGGATTAGCCTCCGAAGCAAATTACCTTTGGGATATCAGTAACGCCTTACATCCAATCAAGATTGAAAATGCAGAGTATGCAGATAGCTTGTTGAAATTTGGTGATCATTCCACCTCATTGAAAAAATACATCATAATGGATGCAGAGTCCATTTATTCAGTTGCGGATAGCCTTTCACTTTACCAACCAGAAGATTTGTTATCTTCCAACCAACAAGCGGATTACATCATCATTTCTCCCTCTGAGTTCATTCAATCATTACAACTTCTCGCAGATTATCGAGAATCACAAGGATATAAAGTAAAAATCATTGATATTGAAGACATTTGCAATCAATTTAATTTCGGAATTACCCATCCAATTGCGATAAAAAACTTCTTTGGCTATGCCTATCAGCATTGGCAAAAGCCTACTCCTCAATATGTTCTTCTGGTGGGGGATGGCCATTGGGATTTAAAGAATCTGCGCAGCCAGCATGAAATCCAGATACCTCCTAATTTTGTGTGGGTGGATCCGGTTCAAGGGGAGGTGGATAGCCTGAGCGATCTGGTAGCTGTCGCTGGAGATGATATTTTTCCCGATGCCATGATTGGTCGCTTACCGGTTAATACAATTGAGGAGTTAGAAAACACCATTCAAAAAATCATTCAGTTTGAAAATTCTACCGGTGAATGGCTGAGGAACCTCACCTTTGTTGCTGATAATTACTATCTTCAAGACCCGGAAACCTACCCGGCTTGTATTGATGACAATCCACTTACGATTTGCCCCACCGATTCCGCAGGTAATTTTCCAGCATTGGTGAACAACTTGATTTCTGAAATCTTTGATAAACCATATCGGATTAATAAAATTTTCCTCGATGATTTTGATTGCCGATCATCTTCTTTAGAAAATTGTACACAGGTTACTGAACTAATCTTAAACGCCTTTCAAGAGGGAAATCAGCTAATAACCTATAGTGGACATGGAGCAATCCCTTATTGGTCAGCGGAGAAAGTTTTCCATATAGATCACATTCCATCACTTTCTAACCATGATAAATTTCCTGTCGTTTTTTCTTTGGATTGTGTGGATGGATATTGGTATTTTCCGCCAGATTTATCTGGGGATATTGAACGACGTTCACTTTCGGAAGAGCTGATTCGAGCCAATGGCAGTGGAGCGGTTGCAGTTTATGCCTCTCCAGGCAATGGTTATTTGAATGGACATGAGCTGCTGCAAAGAGGTTTCTACGCCACATTTAATTCAGATCCAAATCCCACCCTCGGTGAATTAGACCTTAATGCCAAATTGAACCTGATGAACTCAAACGGTAATACAAACCTAATCTACAGTTACATGATTTTTGGTGATCCAGCATTACGACTTCATCCAATCCAGACAGCAATCTTCCTGCCTTTGGTGACCAAATGACAAATTTAAATGCAATAAATTCCATTCTCATCGAATGTTATAAAAAATCTTCTATTTCGTGTTGTAAGGTCATTGGCAATTCTATGTTCCCACTGCTGAGAAAAGGGGATTGGATTTATGTGGAACCAATAGATGTGAAAAAACTAAAAATAGGTGACATCATACTTTTCCATATCCAACAGAGGTTTGTTGTGCACCGTATTGTCAAAATATCGAATGAATATTTGGTCACCAAAGGTGATTGGTCGAGATTCTTGGACGCCCCAATATTCATGGATAATGTGATTGGCAAAGTGACTGCAATCAGAAGGGGTAAACACAAACTGTCATTTTCTCATCCAATTTTATTGGCTCATAATTTCTTTGTTAACACAATCAATCAAACATTGATCAATTTCGTAAAGGAGTAAAGCTTTGAAATTAACCTCAATTCCAATTCAAAATGACCAGGTGAATATGTATGTTCATGATTCCTTAGGATATGTGTTTTTCCCAGAAGGGGGTAAAGTTCGGGTTATAAACCCAACAGGAGTGGATGTTTGGAATGCAATAAATGGATCAAATACAATTCAAAATATTATTCAACAGCTAACTGATTTGTATGACCATAATTCGCATTCATTGCAAACAGAAGTAATGAATTTTCTATTGCATTTACAAAATCGTTCCCTTATATACTTAAAGGAAGAATGAAAGCTAAATGCACCTTGGCTCTGATAGTCCTACTACTCGCTATCTCCGTTTCCACCGTATCAGCGGCTGTAACGTTAGTCTATTTCACAGCGGAAACAGTTGGTGGTAAGGTGATTTTGGAATGGGAAACAGCCAGTGAAACAGACATGCTCTATTTTGTAATTCTTCGCAGTGGTCAAGAAAATGGGAATTACACCCAGATAAGTGATTTTATCTTCACACAGGGTTCATCGGTGAGCGGATTAATTTACCAATACATTGATTCGAATGTATCCCTAAACCAGACCTATTATTACAAATTGGAAGCCGTGGACAATAACTATCAAAGCCAATTTTTTGGGCCTGTCTCTATAACAGTAAGATTGGCTACCTTCACAAACACAGTAACGCCTTCAAAGACGATTACAGTTACCGGAACAATCACACCTAACACAGCGACCATGACGAGCACAGTGACACCTACTCAAACCTTAAATCAAACCGGTACCGAAACGCTAACCCAAACCCCAACATCTCCATTTTCATTTGTTACAAACACCAATACTCCTTCACCAACTTTTACCTCTCTCTTCTCACAAACTCCAACAAGAACCCCAATAACACTAACCCCAGAATTTACCAGAACTTTTGAAATTTTTGTGTTTCACAGCCCTACACCCAGTGTAACTGTATCTACACCGGTAATAGCACCAGCCACCCCAATCCGCTCTGGCGTAATTGGTTTTGCAATTACCCTTTTGGTTGGAGCTGTTTGCTTAATTGTTCTCATCGTCCTGCAAAGGAAACAACGCGCGCATTGAAAATCACCAACAAATTAATTGCTACTTTAATCCTCCTGAGTTTACTGCTTGGATCGTGTATACAACAAAAAGACACTTTCCAAAACCATACGCCAGACAGCCATTTCAGGATCATTGTTCCGACGACGGGTTATTACCGGATTGCTATGCATGATTTGATAAAGCTTGGCTTATCAGACCCTGACACGAGCAAACTCAGTCTCTATCACATGGGTAACCCATACCCATTTTGGGTTGTTGAATCGCATAAGATCGAGGATTCAATCATCTACTTCTACGCGCCACCATCAGACAAAGCTTCCAACATCAAGGAAACTATCTTTATCCTCGCATTGGATGAACAGGACACCGAAAACCGGCTATACCCAATCAATGTGCCAAAAGAAGTTGATCAGGATTTACAACCTTCAATAGGAACGATTGTCCAGCACCTTGAAGAGCAGAATCTCTATCTGCCAGATTCAAAAGGGGCTGATCATTGGTATTGGGCGATGATTACATCCAAGGATGAGATTGAAGTTGAGTTTTCAATTCCTGAAATAGAATCACTTAATATGAAAATTCGTGTTCAACTCTGGTCGCCAAGTAGTAATCCAAGCATTCATCCGGATCATTCAATTCGCATCATCATCAATCAATCCACCTCACGAGATATTGATTGGGACGGAAAAGGAGCCTATACCGCAGAAATGATAGCTTCGCTGCCGGGTAATACATCTGATATTTCTATCCAAATTCTTACCAATGAGTTGGGAGATCAAATCCCACAAAAAATTTACCTGGATTGGATTGAAGTGGAATACCAACAGCCTTTGAACTTTTCAGATGAAACAATCCATTTTAAAATAGACAATGATTTGGTAATACAAACCGAACAATCCGATGGATTTCTTCTTGCAAATTCCATAGAAAAAGTTTCTCAACAAATTTACCAAATACCAGTACAGTTGACCAATATAATTACCAATAACACAGAAACACATTTTTCCTGGGTACCGCAAGCAAACTTTAAGACAATCGATAAAATACAAGCAATTCAGCAACCACAAATGGATTTTGCTCCTGTCGATTATCTGGTCATAGCCCCCAAAGCATTGCATCAATCACTGACACCATTGATGGAATTTCGCATTCAGCAAGGTTATCAAACAGCACTTCTTTCCACACAACAGATCTATGATTCTTACGCCAGTGGTACACCTTCTCCGTTTGCCATTCAAAGCTTGCTTAAGCATATTACGGCAGAAAATGCTGAGCTTCCAAAATATCTTTTGTTGGTCGGGGATCTCTCCTATGAAATTCTGGAGTATGAAACCTCATTGCAAATGCTGCCTTCCTTTTTTATGGATACCAGTTTGGCGGGTGAAACCATAAGTGATTTTCCATATGCGGATTTGGATGGTGACTTTAAACCCGACCTGGTAATTGGACGCGTACCCACCTCCGATCCAGACCAATTAGCAGATTGGGTAGATAAACTACTTAAGTACGAAAAACAGCCTATAAAATACTTGCGAAATATTATTGCTATTTCTGATTCTTCCTCCTCGACATTTCAGGTTTCAGCAAGCTCATTTCTCGAATCCTTGGTTTCTTTTCCTGAAAAATCAAAAATTTATATCTCAGGAGAAGAAGATTTTATTGAAAATAATCAGCAAACCTTTGGTGAACAAAACTCCCTTATTTCCTATTTCGGTCATGGCAGCATTGATCGCTGGGGGCAACAACCGATCCTTTCTTCACAACAATTTCTGGAAATGAAAACTCCCTTTAATCCAGCCTTTATTTTTAATTTCAGCTGTTTGAATGGATATTTCATTCATCCGGAAAAGCTGTCTTTAACAGAAACGCTTTTATTCCATCCCAATGCTGGAACAGTTGCTGTTTTAGCTTCCACCAGCCTCACCTTGCATGAATCCCAAATCAAATTTAGCAACCAAATAATTTCTGCGTTACAATTAGGAGGGAAGATGAATATCGGCGACCTGGTCACTTCCGCGCTGAGGGAAATAGACTCTGAGAACCAATTAAATCGAGATGTAATCAACACCTTTATCTTATTTGGAGATCCAGCGACTAGTTTTCCATCAATCCAAACCCCACAAGGAAATTGAGAATGAAGAAAAAAACAACAATTAATTGGGTCATTTCAATTTTGATTATTTTATTGTTTCTGTTCATCCCGAAAGAGGTTGTTTGGGGTGGTCACAATTACCAGACGGTACCAACGATTGGGCCTTCCCCGACGGCAACGACGACTAATACAGCCACCCAGGTTGTTCCTACCAACACCAAGGTGGTCAACTCACAGCCAGCCATCACAAACACCAGTCAAGCAATAATTCAACCCACCGGTACCAAAACCGTTGAACGCACAGCAACACAACCTGTCGCGACGGAAACTGCTTTGGCAGCAAATGAAGAAGAGTCGCTTGAAGTAGCTGAACCTGCTGAGGAGCAAACCCAGGCCACTTCTTCCGTCTCGTTACCTCTCGTTTCTGTCGGTGAAGAGGACCAAAAAACAAGCGATCCACAAAGTGAAGAAGCTTCCCAACCAACAGTAATTACCACTTTGCCCTCCTTCGTCCTGCCACTGGTTTCAGTATTAATGCTGGTGATTGTCTATTTGATATTTAGAGTTTCCAGCAGTAAAACAAATCAGAAAAAATAAGCCAAGCCCATATGACAAAGAAAAAAATCCTTCTAATTATCCTTGCTGGGTTCGTGATCATTGCCGGGATATGGGGTTTATATGTCGGGAAACACGCACTCCATCTCTATCAATCCCGCCAGGAGGTTAAGACCATCATTGCTGGCGGGGTAGACGCATTATCCCCCGACTATGCTTTGCAACTACTGCATGATGTCGACACCGATCTTACTGTTATCGATAAAAATATAAGCTGGACCTATCCCATCATGAACCTCACCGGCAAAACGACCCGTCAGATGGAGCCTTCTATTAAGTACCTAAAGAGCCTGGTGAGATATGTATTGTTGTTTGAAGAACCGATAACGACCTTACTGGATCAGGATTTGAATAATCAAATTGACATGGCTGTTTTTTTGAATAGTATTTTTGGCGATCAAAACATCTTGACCCAGGCGACATCATATGCCAATGAAATTTCGGAGCAACATGAAAGAATCGATATTGCTGCTCTCCCTTTGCGTTTCCAGGATGATTTCTTGCTGCTTGAACCTTTTGTACCCTTAATCGAGTCAAGTGGGCGAATTATTCCGATGGTACCGGATATGATCGGGCTCAATCAACCAGCAACCTATTTGCTGTTAGCCCAAAACCATGATGAGTTGCGTGGTGGGGGTGGTTTTATCACCGCTATCGGCACAGCAACTCTTAATTCATTGGTAGATATTGACCTGGATATGCAGGATTCCTATCAGGTGGATGACTTAAGTGTTGCATATCCGCTTCCACCGCAGCCCATACAGGATTTTATGCTGGCCGGAATTTGGGTACCGCGTGACGGAAATTGGTCAGCTGACTTCCCAACCTCAGCCACAACTGTACAGGATTTATATCAGCTTTCCACCGGGCAGGAAACCAGGGGGGTGATTGCTTTTGACCAGTATGCCGTGCAACAATTGATGGACGTGATGGGTAGTATTCAAGTTGATCCGCAACAGGGTTTGTGGGTAGATGCTTCGAATGTGCTGCAATACATGCATGATAGCTGGGGGCAGGAAAGCGAATCGCAGAACTGGTGGGCAAACCGAAAGGATTTTGTTGCTATCCTGGGCAAAGCCATGCTGCAAAACCTGATCAACACCCGCGATGTAAAGAAGATCGTTGAGTTGGGAAAAACTTCCTATGAATTGATCAATCAAGGTCATTTGATGATCTACTTCAGCGATCCTACCCAACAAAAACTATTGGCTGATCTTAATCTGGATGCTTCTGTCCAATATGATGGTGGAGATTTCCTTTATTGGGTCGATTCCAATATTGGTTTTAATAAAGTCGATGCGGTCATTGAGCGCAAGATGACTTACCAGGTTGATTTGACAGATTTAGACAATCCCATCGCGCGCATAACCATGTCCTACGTACATCCGATTACAGAAGAAGTTGCTTGTGATCATGAAGCGACCTATGGCAAAGAGATCGCCTATACCAATATGTTCGAGCGTTGTTATTGGGATTACTGGCGTGTGTATGTTGCACCGGGGTCAGAGCTTATCAGCGCGAATGTGCAGTTTATCCCAGGGGACTACTTGTTAAGTGGGAAGGATTGGGCTGGCGACTTGGATTTAGTCAGTGACTTACCAGGTTTGAATATGGTCGGTGGCTTACAAATCCTAACGACGAATAACACGCGTGAGTTGGTTTTGGATTTCAAGCTGAGACCGGATGTTATGACATATCAATCAGATCGCATTGTGTATGAACTGAGTTTGATGAAGCAATTTGGATTGATAGAATTGCCTGTGGAAATTGAAATACTGATTCCTGAAAATTTCTCGTTTGAAGATTTGCCGGAAGGGTGGCAAATAGATCAAAATTCTGTTGTAGTACAACAGATAGTTATACAGCAAATCGATAATTTTAAGGTTTCTTTTAAGAAAATAGATTGATAAAATCAAGAAACTTGTTACAATAATCAACAAGAAAGCCGCATAGAATAGCGGGAAAATTAATGCAAAAATACCAAATTCAATCGAAAATAATACTGATTACAATAGTAATCATCTTGCTATTGGTGGCATTTATTAATCCGCACACCAACTATTCTTCAGTACAGGCAATCGAACCAGAACCTCTTTATGAACAGATAGACCGTTTTGGGATAACCGCACCATTGGGTGTTGTGGGTTATGATCTATCAGAGATACATGCAACTTCATATCTAGATTGGGGTAAAGAAAGTTCTTCGGTTCCTGAAGGTGTTGAATACATTCATGTCTTAAAAATGAGATTTGTTCCAGTTGCTAAAGATAATTCAACTGGAGATTCGGACGAAGCTGCTTATCAATCATTTATTCTAGATTTACCTGATTTAATTTCAAGAAACCCAGAATCAGTTTGGATAATTGGTAACGAACCTGATAGAAAAGCTATGCAAGATGACTTAACACCAGAAAAGTATGCAGAAAGATTTTATGAGGTGGCAAAAATTATTAGAAATACAGACTCTACTGCCAAGATTGGTTTTGGATCAATTGTGCAACCTACACCTATTAGGATCAGATATCTTCAAAGAAGCTTAGAAAGATTGCATAGTATAGCAGAAGAAAATGAAAATCCAATGGACTTAATTGATATTTGGACAATTCATAATTTTATTTTAAACGAAGAATATATACGAGATGATCTAGACTATTGGGGTGCTGAAATTCCGCCAGGTTTTTCTTGCCCAGAGGATTGTTATGATGCATTCATTGTTAATGATTTCAATTATTCTGTGACTTATTCAATTGAGATATTTAGTGAACGAATCAATAATTTTAGAGATTGGCTAAAAACAATAGGAGAGCAAAACAAACCACTTTGGATAACTGAATATGGTAGTTTATTCCCAGACTGGGAGGTTGAAACTTGTTATGAAGATCAAGATAATTGTTCTCCGAGATACCCACCTTATGAAGAATGGCCTTTAGGTAGTGACAATATTCAGTTCATGATTGATACCTTTAACTTCTTATTGTATGCGTCTGATTTTGGAACAGGTTTACCTATTGACGAGTATAAATTAGTACAGAGATGGTATTGGTACAGCTTAAACGGATATGTGAAAAGATATCCGCTTTCACTAACAGATCCTAAATATTCATATGGAGGTTCTTTGTATGACCCTGATAATAATCGACAAATAACTAAACAAGGGATAGCGTATAAACAATATATTGAATTTCTTATAAACCCAAAAATTTATTTGCCTTTGATATTTAGATAGTTTTGTTGTATAGTATTAACACATTCGGTTGATATCTAAAACCTATCAAATAAAAATCGACTTTCAGATATGCTATAATTTTTATAACATTGATCAGGGAGGCAAACATGTTTAAAATCTCAAAATCAAATCATAAAATTTTATTATCAACAGCTGTAGTGGTGACTTTATTAGTTCTTGGATTCTTAGGTGGAAACTGGGAACAAGCCTTTGCAACCACAACTATTCCAATTGTTGATACGATAGATCCTAGCCAAATAGAAGTGAATAGCCCGGATACTCAATTCCTGATTGAAGGTGCGGATTTTATTGGTGAGTGGGGTACAGAGTGGACTGTGATTCGCTGGAAAGGTCCTGATGGGCAAACAATAACTGTTCAACCAGATTCTGTTAGTGACGATGGAACAGAAATTTATGTAACTTTTCCAGCAAGTCTATTTACACAAGCAGGTGTTGCTACAGTGGAGGTAATTAACCATCCAGAAGATATAGAGTTGATTGAAATTTCCCCACCTTTAAATGTAACCATTACTGGTGATAATTATATTTATTTACCTCTAATCTTAAAATAGATAAAATAATTTGAATTAATGGGGTGACACTTTGTCACCCTTTTTTTTATGGTAAAAAGAGTCTTCTCCTCCCGTTATTTCATCATTTTCTTTGTTACTTCTGTCTGTATCATCGCCTATACCCAGACAACTTCCTTCCGTCTCACCTTAGCAAATTTTGGTAATGATGGGGGCGACTTTCTGGCAGCCATTCTTACCAAAGGTATTCCCCATCCCACGGGTTACCCAACTTATACAGTACTGGGAATTATTTTTCAACAACTTCCCTTTGGAGATGCATATTTCCGGGTTGCCATGCTCTCCTGGCTACCAGCAGCAATCAGCGCTGGGTTATTATCCTTGTGGATACTGGAATTTCTTCGAGATAAACCAAATCATATTGCAACGATTTGTGCTATTACAGGTGGCCTGGTTTGGGGGTTTCTTCCGTTTTTGTGGTCACAAGCAGTCATTATCGAAGTGCATGGATTACAAGCCCTTTTTCTGGTGTTATCCATTTGGTGGATTTGGTTATTACTCAATCATCATAACCTTACAGGAAAAATAAGTTTATTCATTTTGGCTTTCATCTACGGTTTATCAATGGGCAATCACATCACAATCTTGTTTACGCTACCAATAATCATTGCATCATTCATTCAAGCACGTAAAAATCAATTCCCATTTAAAATCCTCTTCCTTCAAATATTTCTGGTATTCCTTGGTTCATTAATCTATTTGTATTTGCCTTTAATGGCAGCTCATTTTCCCCCGATCAACTGGGGTAATCCCCAATCCTGGGAAGGTTTTATCTGGGTTATTTCAGGTGGTCCTTATCAAAATTTGTTAACAGAGGTTTCACTTTCACAAGTTTTTTCCCGCATCTCAGCCTTGGCTGGCATTTTGATAAATCAATTCGGAGTGATTGGGGTAATTCTTGCCGTTATTGGTGTTTTTCATTATCAGCACAAGTCCAAAGTATTTTCTTTTGGTTTAATTTACTTGTTTTTTGTTTCGTCAATTTTTGCAATTTTGTATGCAACTGATGATTCCATCACCTATTTATTATCGGCATTTCTGGTTTTTACCCTCTGGATTATTTTTGCTCTTGAATTGCTCCTGCCATTTGTTTATAAGAATATCCCCTTGGGAAAACTCATTATTGCTATTTATCTAATTTTCTTTATTGCGAATCTACCGGTAACGTTTAGGGAAATTTATCCCCGTAATCAAACCCAACCTGCCGATTATGCAGAGAATCTTCTTACACAATTACCAAAAAATTCAATTGTTTTAACCTCATCAGATCCTGATTCATTCCCGCTTTGGTATTATCATTATGGGCTTGGTTGGCGAAATGATTTGAGAATTATTGTGTTGCCATTAACGCAATATAGATGGTATCAAGAAACCGTTATTAATACTTACGATGATTTGTATTATCCTCCACTTATTGATCAATTTGAGAATAACAATCAGAATTGGGGGGAGACTATCCCGTCGATGAACAAAGATAGAACAATATGTAGATCTACGATTGAAAAATCTGAAAATCCAACAATTATTGTTGATTGCATGAATAACCTGACTTTTCAATTTTCATTGGCTGAATAGTCATTAGTTGTAATCATGTAGACGAACTTTAAAGTATATGCCACAGATCAGGCTTTGCATGACCCAAAAAATAATGCCAGGTTTAGCCCCAAAGGCAATCGCATCTGTCATGCCATATGCTAGATGGGAAATCTGACTGCTGAATAATCCTATGGAGATTATTAAGAATAATTCTTTTATAATCGCCCTTTTAGGATTGTGTTCTTCACTGGATTTACGTCTTAATTTCTGAATATTTGTAATTAGTAGCCAAAAAGAAACCATGTACATTCCAATAAAACCAATCAGGCCGGGGATTCCCAAATCTAAAGCGGTTTGCAGGAACAGGTTATGAGCATGTCCAATATCTTTAATTGGGGTATCAGGAGAAATGGTTTGTAGTGGATAAAGCACATTCACAACATCCCTGAATGTATTCATACCCATTCCAGTGAAAGAAAAATCCTGGATTGCGTAAATAGCACGCGCCCAAATTTCCACTCTTCCACTCAAAGTGCTGGTAGAAAAAGCCATACTTGCCATTCCACTTTCTGGAAATAGTTGATTCGCGAGGGAGATCAATTGCCCATTTTGAAAAATGTAAACCAAAAAACCACTCCCGATCAGAATCAGAATTATAAGAAGAAATCTAAATTTTTTCGGTATGACGAAAAAAATCAAAGAAATAAAACCAAACACTATTCCTATGTATGCGGATCTTGATTGACTAAATAACAACACGATTGTTCCTAAACCAATTAAGAAAATGAGAGCTAGGTTTGCAGGAATAATAATATAGAGGGGAACAAAATTTTTAATCTTATTAAATCGCAGGATTACCCAAAAGCAAACTATAACCATAGTTGGTAAAATCCAGGTCGTAGCACCACCAACTTCATTGGGGTGAAATCCTTCCTTAAAAACTGGGATTATTTTTGATAATGTGGGAATACTCTCGTAAAGGGAGTTAAAGAAGATAATTTTATTCGTCGGCCACTCTATACCTAATAGTCCCAGAAGCAAGATACCTGCGCTACCACCGATGTAGATGATGCTTGTTACAAGTAAGCCTTTCAATGATTTGGATAGTCGTAGAAGGTTGAAAAAAATTGTAATTCCCCAGATGACACCAGTAATTTTCTGCAAACTAAACGCAATATCGTATGTTGCGTATAGACTTACCAAAACCTGAATTGAAATAATTAATAATGTAAGGTTGTAAGGCGTGACAGGTATTGGTTTTCGTTTAGCAACCAAAGATATGAGCCAGGTTAAAGGCAGTACCAACAATATCCAACTAAATTGAGGTTGAACAAATAAGAACAGTGGTGCTAAGGCAAGCAAAAAAAACCAACTCATTGAATCAAACGATTCAAAAAAGCTTTGACTTGAAACTTTTGATGATACTCTTCCTTGACCCTTCATTTGATTACCTACATTATTTTACATGATTACTTCTACTATTGCATAAGAACCTGATAAAATGTAATTTATCTGATAAAATCAACACATATCTTGCAGGGGTGAAAATCCTTTGTGAATCAAAAAGGTGGATGATGAGTTATCAAATAGAAGAGATAGACAATGATTTTGAAAGCATCGATTTACGTCAATATCTTGCATTATTTTGGCAATGGGCATGGCTAATTGCTTTGGTAACCGTGATTGCTGGATTGGTGGCTTTCTTAGTCAGCCAGCGCATGACACCTGTCTATTCAGCCGCAACAACTATTTACATTAACGAAGCTCCCTCAACAAAAACAACAGATTACAACTCGATCATTACCAGTGAAAGAATCTCTGGAACTTATTCCAAAATGATAACCACTCGTCCAATTTTGGAGGAAGTTGCTGAGAGAGTAGGTGTTACTGTTGATTATCTCGACGATAAGATTACAGTCAGTCCAATTCGTGATACTACCCTAATCCAAATCTCTGTAAAATCAAGCGATCCTCGTTTGGCCGCTCAAATCGCGAACGAGCTAGCAAATGTTTTTTCAGATCATATTGTTTCAATTCAGGAACAACGTTTTACAACCTCCAAAGAAAGTTTGCAAACGCAAATCGCAGAAATGGAAGCCCAAATTGATGAGGTAACCACTGCTCTGGCTAGGGAAACCGATACAGGCGTAAAAGCAAGTTTAGAAACGAAACTTACACAATATCGAGCGATTTATTCCAATTTGATTTTGAGTTATGAGCAGATTCGTCTTTCAGAAGCGCAAACAGTTTCGACCGTCATGACAATTGATCCCGCTGTTGTTCCAACTAAACCAGTAAGCCCGCAGGTTCTGCGAAATACCGCCTTGGCTGCTATGGTTGGTTTGATGTTGGCGGTAGGGGTAATCTTCTTAATCGAAGCTTTGGATGACACGATCAAAACACCGGAAGATGTTAAACGAAATCTTGGATTGCCAGTATTGGGTATCATCGCCAAACACGAATTTACAGATGGGAATCCAATAACTAGTACTACGCCACGCTCACCAGTCTCGGAAGCGTTTCGATCTTTGCGGACGAATATTCAGTACACTTTAGTGGATGATCCTTTACGCACACTCCTGATCACCAGCACAGATCCAAGAGAAGGAAAGACTACGATAGTGGCAAATTTAGGTGTGGTTTTTGCCCAATTAGGTAAAAAAGTAACTTTGGTCGATGCTGATTTGCGAAAACCGACAATTCATACAAAATTAGGATTGCAAAATAGAATTGGCTTGACTTCATTATTTGTCAGATCGTTGGAGACGAAAGATTTAATTATTCAGCAGTCGAAAATTCCCAATTTAGAAGTAATTACTTCAGGAGATTTACCACCGAATCCCTCTGAATTGCTGGGATCAAAGCGGATGAAGACTATTCTTGAACAAATTAAAGAAAAATCCGATTTAGTAATCATTGATAGCCCTCCTGCTTTAGCGGTTACAGATCCATTGGTATTGGTTCCATGCGTGGATGCTGTCTTGATTATTGTTAAACCTGGTTTTACAAAAGCAAAAAGTGCTGCGTTAGTTGTCGAACAATTAAACCGATCTAATGCAAAAATAATCGGTGTTGTTATGAATGAATTAGATTTAAGTCGATCACGTTACAGTTACCGTTATTATCAATATAAAAATGAAAAAGGTTACGGCAAATATTATTCGCATGAAAAGAAATCAGCATAAATAAGCATGCAAAAATTGAATTTCCAAGACGAACTTACGTTCGCAATTAAACTTGTACGGAATTGCGCAAAAATTACTCACAATGTTCAACAACAACACATCACCAAACAGGACAAAGCCGATCGATCACCAGTCACAATCGCCGATTATGCAGTCCAGGCTTATGTTTTTCAGGCACTTCACACCCAGTTTCCCGATGACAATATGGTTGGTGAAGAAACCAGTAATAAACTCCGCGAGGAACAATCTCTGCTGACTGCGGTTACCAGGCAGATTCAGTATCTGTTTCCGGAGGCAACCCCAGAACAAATTTGTCAATGGATCGACTTGGGTCAGGGACATCCGCAAGGGCGCTACTGGGTGCTTGATCCAGTGGATGGCACCAAAGGCTTCCTGCGTCGCATGCAATATGCCACCGCACTGGCACTAATCGAAGATGGAGAAGTGATCCTCGGTGTGGTAGGTTGCCCTGAACTTGAATTTGATGGACACACCGGAGTGATTGCATATGCTTACAAAGAGCAGGGTGCCTGGTGGAAATCATATGATTCACAATCCGAAGCAAAACCGTTGCATGTTTCTACGATTGGTTCATTAGAAAAAGTGCGCCTCTTGCGTTCCTTTGAGGACGGTCACACCGATAGCAGTAGAATCCAGGATTTTGTTACCAAAGGTGGTATTAAAGCTGATCCGGTGCGGATGGATAGTCAGGCAAAATATGTACTCTTAGCAGCCGGAAAAGCCGAATTGATGATGAGATTGGTATCACCAGAAAAAGCTGGCTATCATGAATATATTTGGGATCAGGCACCAGGATATCGTGTACTACTTGAAGCAGGTGGTAAAATAACGGATAGTGATGGTAAATCCCTTGATTTCTCCGCCGGTCGCCGCCTGACCAATAACCGCGGAATTTTTGTCTCGAATGGCTTAATTCATGATGAAGCATTAAAAATACTTCATCAAACATAATTCCTATCAGGAGTAAACAAATGGATATTGATTTTTGGGTGCTAATTTTGGTTGGCTTTTTAGCGCAACTGATTGATGGCAGCCTGGGCATGGCCTATGGGGTGAGTTCTAACAGTTTTTTACTGGGGGTAGGGGTTCCACCAGCGATTGCCAGCGCCAGCGTTCATACGGCGGAAGTTTTCACAACCGGGATTTCCGGTTTTTCACATTGGAAAATGGGAAATATCGATAAGAGAATTGTTTTGGGGCTGATTATTCCGGGAATTATTGGTGGCGCACTCGGGGCATATGTGCTCACCAGTGTAGATGGGAATAAGATCAAACCTTATATAGCCATTTATTTATTAATTATGGGTATTCGAATTTTATTCAAAGCTTTCACCCATAAAGAAAACGTTGATAAAGACCCAAAGCCAAAATTGTTGGTTCCCTTGGGGTTGGCAGGCGGGGCTTTAGATGCCATGGGCGGTGGCGGCTGGGGGCCGATTGTAACAACCACGCTGATCTCCAGTGGTCATACCCCTCGTAAGACGATTGGCTCCGTCAACTTTTCGGAATTTTTTGTGACGTTGGTGGTTTCCATCACTTTCTTATTGACCATTGGTCTCACCCACTGGAATGTTTTTCTGGGTTTAATGATTGGTGGCGTTGTTGCAGCACCTTTTGGGGCATTGCTGACCAAGAAAATACCTGCCAAGGCGATCATGATTGTAGTGGGGTTGGTGATCATCTTTTTGCAGATCCGAACGATGCTTCAAATTTGGGGATAATTTAATCTCTCAATTGTTTGTAATGGCAGGCCTCATTCCAGCTATAATTATCTTATGAATGAAAACATCATTCCGCACCAACATCAAATTTCACAAGCAGAACGCACAGCGATAAAATCCCATCAACCACTCCTCATCTGGTTGACCGGGCTCTCGGGAAGCGGAAAAAGTACCATCGCCAGTGAATTGGAAGGACGGTTGAATAAGGATTATGGTGTTCATACCTACCTGTTGGATGGCGATAACATCCGTACCGGTTTAAATAAAGATTTGGGATTTTCTCCGGAAGATCGGGAAGAGAACATTCGCCGCATTGGCGAGGTAGCCAAATTGATGGTCGATGCGGGTTTGATCGTCATTACAGCCTTTATCAGCCCATTTCAGCAGGATCGTGATCAGGTTCGTCAATTACTGCCACAAGGGCATTTTTGGGAAGTGTTTGTCGATTGCCCACTAGAAATTTGCGAACAACGTGATCCCAAAGGGCTATATAAAAAAGCTCGTGAAGGAGAAATTACCGATTTCACAGGCATCAGCTCACCTTACGAACCTCCACAAAAACCTGAATTGGTTTTAGATTCAGCAAATTTCACACCGGATGAATGTGTAGAAAAATTAATTAAAGAATTGCTGAATAAAAAAATCATCAAATAAATTAGGAAACGCTTAGTTTTCCTTCCGTCCTTCTACTGGTTTTCTGTTCGATATGATAATATTGGGTAGTATTTATCTATACATGAGGTAAGGTTTGAAAACCAGATCCAATAGATAAAAAATTATGAGATAATTTCTTTTGTTGACTTGAATATGGAAAAAAAATCTAAAAAATCCTGCTTCGTAATTCCCGCCATCATAACGACCATCATTATTTTGTTGGGTTTCCTTTACTATATGCTATTCTATTCTAATTTTGCCAAATTTTCGAATGAATCAAAATTATCAAATTTTGTTACATCGCTGGTTGGAGAACAATCTGTATGTTCGAATAACACCAACATGCGGTTGTTATTGGTTGGAATTGATTATCGTGGGGGAGACTATCTCTATGGTCTGGCAGATGTCATTCGCTTCGCAGAGGTTGATTTTGAAAATCACTCCATCAACATGATAGCCATTCCACGTGACCTGATTGTTGAAATTCCGCCCGACCGGTTCAAAGTACCCGGACCCTATAAAGTCAATCAGGCTTATTTTTTTGGCACACCTGGTATGCAGAATTATTATGGGGAAGGTAACGGTGCAGACGCGCTTAATGAAGTGCTCGATTATAATTTTGGAATCTCTACGGATTACTATGTGGTTTTCAATTTCCAGGCTTTTATCGCGTTTGTGGACGCGATTGGTGGAGTAGATGTCAATTTACCCGAACCCGTCTATGGTGGTTCGCAGGGGGATTTCCCGCTGGGTGAACAGACTTTATCAGGCGAACGTGCTTTAGCACTGGCACGTATCCGTGAAAACTACTCAGATGAATTCAGAGTTGGAAATCAGTCACTGATTATTCAAGCTATATTTGAAAAAATGCTGCAACCAACCACTTTCCTTAAATTACCGATGTTATTGGGTCAATTTCAAAATTCAATTCTCACCAATCTCCCCTTGGATCAGATCAGTAATCTGGCTTTGTGCTTTCAGGGTTTTGATCGCGAAAGCCTCGTCACACATCAGATTCCGAGCGAACTACTAACCTTGGAAAATTTATACCTGACCTCATTGAATGAATACACCTACGGCTTCCGCTGGGATAGCAGATTGTTGGATTGGATATATGTTTCTTTGGCCAATTCGGAGAAATAGTGGTTCTTTTCATTTATCAACGAGTGAAGCATGGTTGCATAATCAAAAAAATTATTCAATATCATTAATTAACAACAGAATATATTTCCAAATTATGTGATGGATTTGAGTTTAGATATAGATAAGATTTAATCAATTAATAAATAATCGTATACTTCGTTAATTACGTACGAATTTTTTTAAGTTGAACCGGTTCGAGAGATGCACCTTAATAGAATCAAGATTTGTATATGATAAAATTTAATTGGTAATTTACCGAGAGTACAAAATCCAGGTAGGTTTATGGGTCATAAGATTAATCTAAACCAAAAAATTAATTTAAATGAGCTTAGAGAAGAATTACAAGAAAAATATCCTCATCTAATGATTCCATCTCAATCTTATTTAATTTTGATGAGTCCCCGTAGTGGTAGTACATTATTGTGCGCTCATTTAATCAAAATAGGTTTCGGGAATCCAATGGAAGGATTCAATGTAAGTGAAAGATCATTAAGGGAAAACCTAGGTACCAACATAGATTTTTCAAATCCCTATGAACATATCAAAGGAGTTTTGGAAAAAGGGTCAAAGAATGGTGTGTTTGGTCTTAAACTTAGTTGGGTTCAATTTGAATTATTCTTAAAAAAAGCCAGAGAATTAATAGTTCTGGACCAGAAAGAATTGAGTGATTTCGATATCCTTGATCTGTTTTTTCCTGATGCAAATTTAATCCTCCTGAAACGATGTGATAAAGTCCAACAAGCAGTTTCTTTTTCAAAAGCGATGCAAACAGGGATTTGGAGTGAAAAGGTCGGTTCTTCACAAGAATATAAAGATTATGTGCGACCTGCAGAATACTACCATGATCACATTGAAGCATTGTTCGATAATCTTTTGGCTTTTGACCTTTCTTGGGAAATGTTGTTGAAGAAAAACCAAAGGGAATATCTAGAAATTTGGTATGAGGATTTAGCGAAGGACTATTTGAAAACTGTCACAGAGATTTGTGATTATTTAGATGTTAAAAATGATGAAGAAATCACACCATTTCTTCAAAAACAATTCGATGATAAATCGCAGCAATGGATAGAACGGTTTAATCACGAATCACCCTGGACGCAAGATCCAACTATCCGCAAAGGCTTAGAAAATGGAGACTTCAATTCTATATTCTTTCATCGGAGTGTCTTGAATGCCAGGAAACACGAGCGTAGTGTTTGGGCAAATATCCCATACAATAAACACAAAACGATAAAACGATTAATTTTTCGTGCAAAAAAGCGTTTAGGATTGTGAAAATTCTTTAGGACCAATATGAAAGTCTTATTTGTTGCATGCCAGGATAATCCATTTGACCATAATGCCGGTAGTGGTAAGGATTATGAGCTTTACCATGGATTGAAACAGAATGGTGCTGATGTCGTTTTAGCTGGACCTTTTCCTTTTAGCCAAACACTAAACGAGAGGGTATATCGAAAATTCCATTCTAAGCTATTTAAACGTCGCCCTCTGAAATATCCAGAATCATTTCTCAAAATTGCTGCCAGAATCGTTACGGAAATGATTAAAACACACAATCCAGATGTAATTTTTTCCAAATACCTGCCTATTTTGGCAAAAGTGAAGACAGATGTACCGATTGTAGTATTATCCGATACAACCCTGGCTGGCAGCCATCGTGAATGGCCAATATTTTCTCCATTAGCATATCAAATCCAATTAAATGCAGAAAAGAAAGCCTACTCCATGGCATCGCGAATCATTGTTCATAGCCAATGGAGTGTGAATGATCTCCTGAAAGTTTATAAACAACCTGGTGAGAAGGTGTTCATGACCCCTTGCCCAGCGTCAATTCCTGACAATATCATTCCAACCACAATCAAACTAAACGATCTTGACCCTCTGAAACTGCTCCTGGTTGGACGTGAATACCAACGCAAAGGGATCGACATTGCTATCGAAGTCACCAACCAATTGAATCAATTGGGGCACAAAACCTTATTACGAATTGTTGGTATGAATGGAGAAAGCTCCGACACCATCCAGTTCCGGGGGCTTTACAACAAAACTATTCCCGAACAGTTGCAGGAATATGTCTCCAATTATGCATGGGCAAATTTCCTTATCCATCCAGCGCGTTTCGAGGCAGCTGGTATAGTTCCTTCTGAAGCAGCCGGTTTTGGTGTGCCCACCATAACCAACAATGTTGGTGGTTTGGGCACGACAGTATCCGATGGTATATCAGGCATTGTCCTTCCCAAATTAAGTCCTCCAGAAGAATACATCAAATCCTTGATTCAATATATTGAACATCCCGAAGAATACAATAACCTTTGCAAAACAACCCGTGAACGCTATGAACAAGAATTAAATTGGGGAGTTGTTTCCAAAAAAGTTTACGATTTATGTCTTGAAGCTGCTTCGGAGAAGAAGACTCAAAAAACAAACTGACAATACATTTAAGTGGATCGTATTTTATTTAATAAAAACTCTCTCCACTAGTAGACTAATTTTTTTATTACATTTTTCCATCGTAAGTCTTATGATTATCAGCTATCACCTTCGAAGTACCCGCCTGCATGCCCTCGATTGTCGGGGGTGTCCCGCAGGGGTAAAGCGAACCAAGTGCCATCAGCCATGAGCTACGAAGTACCCGAGCGTAGCGAGTGGTATGAGCTACTTACAACAATCTCTCTTCGGACGTTTGAACACCAAAATCGCAACAGGCACAATCACCAATCCCAACAAAACCCAAACCGGTGGCGACTCGCTACCGGATGAAGCATCAAACCCGCTCAGGTGTACAGCCGTTGTTTCGAAAGAGAAGAAGCCAGTAGGCATGTCTAAAGGTGTAGTTGAATCCGTCCAATTAGCACGATCGGTAATAGCGATTTTTGCATCATTAATCGAATCAAATTGGGGTTCTCCCGTATAAGTGGAATAGTATCGATATTTGAGAGCGACTGCTGGAACAGGAGATGTGTTTGCTAAATCTGCTGGAAGAGCTGATGTAGTAGCCCCAGTTGCACTTGTTTGCCATGAGTTATCGTATGTATTGAGTCCGAAGATAACCTTTGGATAGTCTTTAATTAATTCTTGATAAACAAAAATTTGATCGCCACTTGTTGATAGGCTAAATGTTCCCGTATAACTAAGTGTGGCATAATCAATTGTTACGATTTCACCTAATTCACAAATCTCTGAAGTATTCCAATAAATTACACCTTCACCAGTTCGAAAACTACCAGAATACAGCCAACCATTGTCCGTGAACCGGATCTTTGTACCAATAGGAATTTCTCTGAAACACACAATAGCAAACTGGTTGTTTTTTGTATTGTATCCAATTACGCCAATGTCGCCAGGTGATAATTCAAACTCAGTCTGTGCTTGCACAGAATTACTCAAACACAGCAAACAAATAGTCACTACCAGGATGGTTTTGAAGATAGACTTCATAGCTAACTCCTGCAAAGATATTTCTTTTGGAGTGAGTCCTCACCCCAAAAGCTACCCCTATTCTATAATAAGAAAAATTTTAAGGCTAAATTTTTACCTTAAAATTTCTCATCAATTCTTTTCCTTCTTACCCTCAAAACTGGGTTTATAACTTTATTAACTTTGCGTCTTTTATTACTTTCCTTAGCGTCTCTGCGCGAATATCTTTTCTAAAAAAAGTTCCTTCCATCAATCAACTTCACCTTGCCATCCTTCAGGATCGTCTTCCAATCCAACTTCTTATACACCGGCCACTCCGTCACCAGCAAAACCGCATCCGTATCCTTCACAGCCTCCACCGGATCATCAAAATACTCAATCGCCAGCTCCGGATATTGCCGCTGCATATTCCCCATCGCCACCGGGTCATGCGCGCGCACCTTCGCCCCACGCTGGATCAGCCTTCGGGTAATATCAATCGATGGCGCATCCCGCAAATCATCGGTGTTCGGCTTAAAAGACAACCCCAGCAAAGTCACCGTCTTACCTTTCAGGATCTTCAATTCATCCTGCACCCGCATCACAACCTCTTCCCGCAGCTGGTAATTAACCGTCCGCGCCGCCTGAATGATCGGCATCTCGAGGTTATACTCACTTGCTGTCGAGATCAACGCGGCGGTGTCCTTGCCAAAGCACGAGCCACCCCAGCCGATCCCCGCGTTCAAAAAGCGTGGCCCAATCCTGGTATCCAGCCCAATCCCCCGCGCAATCTGTGTGATATCCGCCCCAACTTTTTCAGCCAGGTGCGCAATCTCATTAATATAGGAAATCTTCAACGCCAAAAACGAATTCGCCGCATACTTAATCATCTCCGCCGAAGCCAGGTCACTGGTTACCAATGGCACCACCGAGAACCCCTCCGGTCGGGGGAGGCACTCCGGCGCCGTGAAATCCTGATTCAGAATCGGGCGATACAAATTGGTCAGCACATCAATCGCACGCGGGTCACTCGCCCCAACCACAATCCGATCCGGATAAAAAGTATCAAACAACGCGGAACCCTGTCGCAAAAATTCAGGGTTGGAAGCAATCGCGTAATTCCGATCTGGTCGCGGATCATGCGTTTCTAGGTAAGCATCGCGCACAATCGTCCCCACCCAGTTGCCTGAGCCAATCGGCACCGTCGATTTATTCACCACCACCGTGAAACGATCATTTAACCGTCGTCCCACAGCTTCCGCAGCCTGACGCACATACTCCAGATTAGCCGACCCATCCGCGTTGGAAGGTGTGCCCACAGCGATGAAAATCACATCCGTATTGGTGATATCCGCCGCATCATAATCGGTCGTGAAAGTCAGATGATCATAAGCCAACGCCAGCATCGTATCCAGATTCGGCTCATAAATCGGCGACTTCCCCGCCTGTAGCAGGTCAATCTTCTCCGCATTCAAATCCAAACAGGTGACATTGTGTCCTAAATAAGCCAACACCACCCCCGTATTCAGACCAACATAACCTGTACCGATGACTAATACTTTCATGTAATATCCTCCGCTAATTAGATTGCCAAGAGTTATTTTACCTTATTTTCGTTTATTCAATTTCCGACAAGGTTACCAAATCTATCTGATACATTCAATTTAATTTAATCTTCATATCAAATGATCTTTTTCCTATCTTCAAAAATTTTAATTTTGGAGAGATACACACTAAGAATACTTTTCATTAACCACCCCCTCAACTCTCAAAATCCAAAACACCTGAAAATTCCCAGTTTGTTGAAATTGAAAATTTCCAAAAATATTTATATAATCATCATCGGGTTTTCTCTATTACCGATAAGAGCATCTAAAACCACCCTTTTTTTTCATCTTAATTGTAGTTTCAACAAGTAAGTATTCAACATACCATATCCATTGTCAAAGGAATAAAAGATTGAAAAAGGACTTATTATTCTCATTTCTATTATTATTAGCGCTTTCCATTCTGACTAGTCAAACCAAGTTCATCTCAGCAGCTTCGTTGCACAGTAAAACCTATCATAACTTAGCCAACGGTCCACTTTTACAGGATTGGTCAAACGAGAATCTTATTGTTGCTAACGATGATTGGGCTGGTGTGCCAAGCATCGAAGGTTATAGTGGAGTCTTTCTGACGAATAATGATATAACAGATCCGCAAACCATCCTCGCTCCCGATTCCCCTGGAAAGCTGAATGTATTTCCAGACCAATATAGTCCCTCTACATTCAATAACGCTGGGGTAACCGAATTTGATTATTATCGAATAGAAAGTATCGCTATCAGTGGTTCCGGTACAGCTAATGCCCCTTACATAAAAATCTACTTAAATTCCACAACTTGTTCCAATATCCGTGTTCAATACAAAGCCAAAGATCTCGATGGCTCTGAAGATAACACGATCCAACAGGTCGCCTTGCATTATCGCGCCAACGCCAGCGGAGATTTCACAAACGTGCCAGCAGCATACATCGCCGATGCCACCGAAGGTCCCAACAAATCCGGCAAAATAACACCTGTCGATGTAACCCTTCCATCGGAAGCTAACAATCAGCCATTGCTGGAACTACGCATCATGACAGCCGATGCTTTTGGAAAAGACGAGTGGGTTGGCATCGACGACATCGAAATCTCCGCCACCTGTGTCGACCCGTACGCAGAACCAGTCCTTCCGGATTGCCCAGCCGAAATCACCACCCTGCAAGGAAACCCAATTTCAGCAAGCTTCTCTGCTTCCGACCAGGATGGCATCGTCACCCTGGTGTCTATTCTCAGCGATCCAATTCCAGGGGTCGAATTAATTAACCTTCATCCAGCCCAAACCATAGGCGGTGAGCACACCGGTCAGCTACTCATCGGTGATATTACACCCCCAGGCGACCACCATGTAGAACTCGAATTCACCAACAACGACCCCTCACCCCAATCAGCTACCTGCACCATCCCCATCCATGTAACCCCTCAACCCTGCACCCGGACAGACACCCACCAAATTGGAGAAATTCAGGGCGAAGGCGCAAGATCACCAATGGATGCAACTACAACCATAACCACCAGCGGCGTGGTCACTGCCACTTTCTTTGAAGGCGGCATCAATGGCTTTTATCTGCAAGATCCAGATGGCGATGGCAATGAACTAACCTCCGATTCCCTCTTCGTTTCACACGTAGCAGACACAATCCAAAAAGGACAAAGCATACAGCTGACCGGAACAGTCAATGAATATTTCGGTCGTACCCAAATCGTTGACATCACCCACCTGGAAATCTGCGCAACTTCTCTCGCCATACCGCCCACACCAATATTTCTACCAATTTCCAACGTGATCGATTTTGAACCGTACGAGAACATGCTGGTTACCTTTCCACAACCTTTAGTCATCAATGGACACCATTACTTTGAGCGCTACGGTGAATTGATTCTTGGTTCACAACGTCACTTCAATCCCACCTCCATTGTTCTACCAGGAACACCAGAATATGATTTCCTTACGAGTACACACCAATTGGATCAAATCATTCTCGATGACGGAAAACTAACCTATTATCCCGACCCCCTCATCCATCCCAATGGAAACATCATCAGCTTGGATAACCTGTTTCGCACCGGCGATACACTTACCAACATTACCGGCATCCTTGATTATGCCTATGGCTCGTATCGCATCCAGCCTACTCAGCCAGCGCAACACACCAACACCAACCCCCGCATTTCGCATCCGGAAGCAGTAAGCGGAAATATCAAAGTCGCCAGCTTCAATGTCATGAATTACTTCACCACCCTCAAAAGTCGTGGCGCGAACACCGAGGCAGAACTCACACGCCAACGCGAAAAACTAATCAACGCAATCACCCAAATTGATGCGGATATTCTCGCTCTGGTCGAAATCGAAAATAATGCAATCGCTGTTCAGGATTTGGTTACCCACCTGAATGCGGCTATCGGTGAAGAACGCTACGCCCACATCAACACTGGGATCATTGGCATTGACGAAATAAAAGTTGCCCTGCTTTATAAGCCAACTTCTGTCACGCCTGTCGGGAATTATTCCTTACTCGACACCAGCATTGATCCCCGTTTCAATGATGAGAAAAACCGACCCTCCCTCGCCCAAACCTTTGCTGATCCTAAAAACCAAAAAAACTTCACCGTTATCGTCAATCATCTCAAATCCAAAAGCTCTTCCTGTGAAGACATCGGCGACCCCGACCTGCAAGACGGCGCAGGCAACTGCAATCTCACCCGCTTGGGAGCTGCCCAGGCGCTTGTTGATTGGCTGGCCACCGACCCCACCCACAGCAATAGCCATGACTACCTCATCATCGGCGATCTCAACGCCTATCGCCAGGAGCAACCCATCCAGGCCATCCAGGCCGGCGCGGATGATGAGACCTCCACCTTCGATGATTACACCGATCTCATCTACCAATTCCTCGGGGAAAACGCCTACACCTACGCATACGATAGCCAGCTGGGATACCTTGATCACACCCTGGCAAACACCTTCCTAACCCAACGCGTCACTGGCGCAACCATCTGGCACATCAACGCCGACGAACCCAATTTTCTCTCTTACCACCTCACCACCCAAAACGACTTGCTCTACGCGCCTAATCCCTACCGCTCCTCCGATCACGACCCCATCCTCATCGGCCTCGATTTTTCGACCGAAATTCCACCCGTCGCATTTTCCCAGGACATCCAGACCAGCACAGCAGACCAACCCATCCAGATCAACCTCGCAGCAATAGATGAATACAACCGCCCACTGACCTACCAAATCCCCAATCCGCCAACCCACGGGACGCTGCAACAAACCGGAAATCAAGTCACCTACACCCCCAACCCCACCTTCTCCGGCACCGACACCTTCACCTTCATCGCCACAAACAGCCATCAACAAAGCAACCACGCCACCATCACCATCGAAATATCCCAACCAAGCCCACCTCCTCCTCCACCACAGTACAAAATCTACATACCACTGTTGGCTCATAGCTCATAGCTCATAGCTCATAGCTGATGGCTGATGGCTAATAGCTCATGGCTGATGAGTGAAAGCAATTTAACTCGTGCCTAGGGTTTTGAGAATTTTTAGATTCAATTCATAATAAAGAGAAATCCATTGATGAAAGGAAATGAACAATGAAAAACCATGGTAGTAATGTTGATACAAATAATCAAAAGGCTAAAAATCAGCTTTCTTATAAAGATTTAATTGTTTGGAAGAAGAGTATTGATTTCGCTAACACAATTATCGACCTGTCAGAAAAATTGAATACCACCAGAAACCATTTTCGTTTGATTGAGCAATTAGAAGCGGCAGCGACATCAATTGCTATGAATATCGCAGAAGGCAAAGGTCGCTACTCCCGCAAAGAATTTAGCCATTTTCTGATAATCGCTCGAGGTTCTCTTTATGAAACCTTAACACTCTTAGAAATATTCCAATCTAGAAATTGGATCTCGGAAGAAGATTTTGATAATATTGAAAAATCTGGTATTGAAATCGCTAAAATGATCAACGCACTAAACAACAGTATAAAAGTGTAAACAGCTTTAAGCTATCAGCCACAAAGTACCCGAGCGAAGCGAGTGGTATCAGCCATGAGCCATGAGCCATGAGCCATCAGCCATCAGCCATCAGCCATCAGCCATCAGCCACAAAGTACCCGAGCGAAGCGAGTGGTATCAGCCATGAGCTACGAAGTACCCGAGCGAAGCGAGTGGTATCAGCTACGAAGTACCCGCCTGTGCCCCGCAGGGGTAAGCGAAGCGAGTGGTATCAGCTATCAGCTAATCGTAGTAAAATACCCCCATGAATCAACTACAAGAACTCGAATCAATCTCCGTCCACATCCTGCGCGAAGCCTATGCCAACTTCAAAAGCCTCGGCATGCTCTGGTCCATGGGCAAAGACTCCACCGTCCTCCTCTGGCTCGCCCGCAAAGCCTTCTTCGGCCACGTCCCCTTCCCCCTCATCCACGTCGACACCCACTTCAAAATCCCCGAAATGATCGACTACCGCGACCAACTCGTGCGTGAAATGAACCTCACCATGGTCGTCGGCGCTAACTACGAAGCCCTCGAAGCCAAACGCACCTTCCCCGATGGCGCAGTCGACCGCATCACCTGCTGCGGCCTCCTCAAAACCGAAGCCCTGCGCCAAACCCTCAACGGCAAAGGCCGCCGCATGCGCTTCAACCACGAAACCGACCAATACCAACAAGAGGAAAACCCCCAACCCTTCACCGGCGTCATCGTCGGCGCCCGCGCCGATGAAGAAGGCTCCCGCAGCAAAGAACGCTACTTCTCCGCCCGCGACCGCCAAAACGAATGGAACATCGCCGACCAACCCCCCGAATTCTGGAACCAATACAAAACCGACTTCGCCCCCGGCACCAACGTCCGCATCCATCCCCTCCTCGACTGGACCGAACTCAACATCTGGGAATACATCGAAAAAGAAAACATCCCCACCGTCTCCCTTTACTACAACCAGGGCAACGGCACCCGCTACCGCTCCCTCGGCTGCTACCCCTGCACCTTCCCCATCGAATCTGAAGCCCGCACCGTAGCCGAAATCATCGCCGAGCTCAAAGTCGGCAAATTCGCCAACATCGCCGAGCGCGCCGGTCGCGCCCAGGACAAAGAAGACGGCGGCGGCCTCGAAACCCTGCGTAAAGAAGGGTACATGTAAAATGGAAAAAATCCTCGACTCCAACAAAGAACAAATGAACGTCGTCTTCGTCGGCCACGTCGACCACGGCAAAAGCACCGTCATCGGCCGCCTGCTCGCCGACACCAACTCCCTCCCCAAAGGCAAACTTGAAGGCATCCGCGCCCGCTGCGCCGCCCAGGGCGTCCCCTTCGAATACGCCCTCCTGATCGACGCCCTCAAAGACGAACAAGCCCAGTCCATCACCATCGACTCCGCCCGCGTCTTCTTCCAATCTGAAAAACGCAACTACATCATCATCGACGCCCCCGGCCACATCGAATTCATCAAAAACATGGTCACCGGCGCCTCCCACGCCGAAGCCGCCATCCTCGTCATCGACGCCGAAGAAGGCGTCCAGGAAAACTCCCGCCGCCATGGCTACCTGCTCTGGATGCTCGGCATCAAAAAAATCGTCGTCCTCGTCAACAAAATGGACCTCGTCAGCTATGACCAAACCGTCTTCACGCGCATCCGTGACGAATACAACGCCTACCTCACCGGCATCGGCGTCCAACCGCTCTACTACATCCCCGTCAGCGGTCGCGAAGGCGCAGGCATCGCCACCCACAACGGCCAATTGCCCTGGTACGATGGACCCACCCTCCTGCAAGCCCTCGACTCCTTCGAGAAAGCCCGCCCCCTCACCGACCAACCCGTGCGCCTCCCCGTCCAGGACGTCTACAAATTCTCCAACATGGGCGACAACCGCCGCATCGTAGCCGGCACCCTTTCCAGCGGCACCCTCCAGCTGGGGGATGAGCTCGTCTTCTACCCCTCCGCCAAACGCACCATCCTCAAAACCCTCGAAGGCTTCAACACCCCCGCCCAAAACCAGGCCCAAGCCGGCCAATCCACCGGCATCACCATGGCAGAGCAAATCTACGTCCGCCGTGGCCAAATCGCCTGCAAAGTCAGCGAAGCACCCCCCGCCGTCAGCACCCGCCTGCGCGTCAGCCTCTTCTGGTTAGGGCACGACCCCCTCACCACCGCCAAAACCCTCATCCTCAAACTCGGCACCGCCCGCGAAAAAGCCCAAATCGAAACCATCCACAAAATCATCGACGCCAGCGACTACAGCGCCCAAAACGGGAGCGACACCCTCCAGATCCAGCATCACGACGTCGCCGAAGTTACCCTGCGCCTCGCCCATCCCATCGCCTTCGACACCTCCGACAAACTCCCCGATACCAGCCGCTTCGTGCTCGTCGATGAATATGAAATCCGCGGCGGTGGCATCGTCCTCGAAGCCCTCCCCGACGAAGTCAGCGAGCTGCGTGATGAGGTCAGCCTCCGTAACCAGAAATGGATCCGCAGCAACGTCACCATGGAGCAGCGCTACGAAAAATACAACCAGAAATCCGCCCTCGTCGTCATCACCGGCCCCAAAGGCATCGGCCGCAAACGCCTCGCCAGCCTCCTCGAGCGCCAGCTCTTCGAAGATGGCAAACTCTGCTACTACCTCGGCATCGGCTCCGTCCTCTACGGCGTCAACGCCGACCTCAAGCGTCGCGATGCCATCAACAACTGGCGCGAGCACGTCCGCCGCTTTGGCGAGCTGGCCCACCTCTTCCTGGATGCCGGCCAGATCCTCATCGTCACCGCCGTCGAACTCACCAAAGCCGACCTCGCTATCCTGCAAACCGTCATCGAAGAAGAAAACATCAAAACCATCTGGCTCGGTGAACAAGTCACCACCGACCTCCCCGTCGACCTCGTCTTCGACCACGCCCAAAGCGACGAAGAAATGGCCATCCGCATCAAGAGATTGCTGCAGGATGCAGGCGTGATATTTAAGCCGTAAATAGCTCTTTAGCTCTTAAGCTGTTAAGCTCATAAGCTGTTAAGATGTATTTCCCCAACCCCCAATCACAAAAATCTAAACAATGATTACAGGGGATTAACATGATGGTCTATGATGATTGAAAATCAGGATAGACTGGATTTTTTAGGATTGCCATGATGAGAGTAAATTGCTTTGTTCGTTGAGCGTTGAGCTTTGAGCGTTCAGCTATCAGCTAAAAAACACCTAAACCCTTACCAACTATTGGGATTACACCTCTGTCATTATTCTCATTAATGTCAAACAAAAATTAAATAGTTTAAAAGATAGCATATCAAAATATTTTCTATATAATTATTACGAATTGGTAGCGGTTATCTTATCAATTGCATATTCCGGTGAAATCGCACACCGATTCCGGAATCATGCCGCACACTTTTAGGAAAAAATACTGGTTGGGATAATTGTACATCAAGTGTGCGACATGGAACGGAATCCGCGCAATTTTCTTTGAGAATCACCCAAC
>JACDJA010000685.1_pt1 | contig 35910 bp, 30 predicted proteins | sample 7449241 | NCBI WGS metagenome assembly JACDJA01 (sample SAMN14253289, study PRJNA609438) | sludge metagenome | isolation source: initial anaerobic sludge | collected 2018-12-20 | reverse complement strand
TAATTGCTCTTTGGACTATTTAACATTGAGGTGTTCATAAGGGTCTCCTTTCTTTTTTGAGATGTCATATTACAAATGTATTTCATACATTTCTACACCATTAAAGATTGTGAGACCTTTTTCTCAATTTACCGACATGTATGGAGGCCTGTTGCGCACTACCCGGCGGCCCGACTCTTACACTCTTAACTCTTTTTTCTTTTTTCTTTTATCTTTTTTCTTAACCTTCTTACTTCCTACTTCCTACTTCCTACTTCCTACTTCTTACTTCCTGCTCAGTTTGACCACCGTTTCAATATGATAGGTATGCGGGAACATATCAACCGGCTGTACTTCATCAATTGTATATTTTTTTTCAAGAATAGCCAAATCCCTCGAGAGCGTGGTTGGATTGCATGAAACATAAACGATTCGTTCCGGGGAGAGTGCATTAAGATACTCCACCACCTTCTCATGCATTCCTGCTCGCGGCGGATCCGTCACAATCACATCCGGTTTTGGATTCACTTTCATCAATTCTTTCAACAGATCGCCACCAACGAAAGAGGCATTTTTAATTCCATGGTCCGTCGCGTTTTTTTCAGCATCTTTTACCGCGCTTTCCACCAGCTCAAATCCGATCACCTGCCGGGCTTTTTGCGCAAGAAAAAGGCTTATGGTACCTGTACCCGCATATAAATCCCAGACGATCTGATTTGGATTCAAATCAGCGAATTCCATTACCTTTGTATAAAGATTCTCAGCCTGCAAAGTATTTGTCTGGAAAAATGAATTGGCAGAGATATTAAACTCAAATTCTCCCAGCTTTTCCTGTATCACCGATTCACCCGCAAGGAGAATTTCAATATCTCCCACAGCAATTTGCGCGAGCCGGCTGTTGATATTATTGACAATACTGCCGATCGAAGGGAAACGGCTTATTAATTCATCAGCCAGCTTTTTTAGTGTTTTTGTATTCTCATAAGCAGTGACAATATTTACCATCAGTTTACCGGTATAGGTACTCTCCCTTAGAACAAGAAAACGCAGGAATCCTTTGTGCGACTTTATACCGTATGGCTCAAGTCCGTTTTTTTGCGCATAATCCGAAATAAAAGAGAGAATGTCATTTGCTGTATCTGACTGAAGCATACACCGGTCGATGTGCAGGATCTTATCAAAAGTTCCCGGCACATGTAAACCGAGAGCAAATTCCTTGCTTATCGACTTATCATCAAGCTGCTCGGGCGTCAGCCACTTGCGATCAGAAAATGAAAATTCCATCTTGTTGCGGTAACTGAATATTTTTTCAGATGGAAGGACCCGTTTTACAGGAATCTCTTTTAAACCCGCGATGTGATGAAGTGATTCTTCCACAATTTTGAACTTGTGATCCAGCTGATCTTCATAAGACAGGTTTTGCCAGGTGCATCCGCCGCACCATTCGAAATGAGGACAGGGCGCGTCTGTTCTTAGCGGGGATTTATCAATGATGGAAACCAGTCTGGCTTCCGCAAATGTTGATTTTCTTTTTGTTATCCTTGCAATAACCCGATCTCCCGGCAGCGAATTTTTCACAAAAACAACATAATTATCTATTCTTGCCACTCCAGCGCCGCCAAATGCCAGTTTTTCTATCTTAAATTCGTAATCCCTGCCTCTGCCGACCGGATATTTTTTTTCTGTCATTGAATTTGCCCTATCACCTTTCTTATGGCCTTGCCGATTGAAATATCCGTAAATAAAGATAATTCTCTCATGGCCGCTTCGTTTAAAATGTTCGAGAATGTCCTCAGTTTCCTGTAAGTTTCATAATTAACAGTCTCATTGCTTAACGGGAAAATAGATTTGTTTGTCAGAAGTGGATCGATATTTTCAGAGATATATCCCTGTTCCACCGCGCGCTGAAAATCCTTTGTCCCGGGAATGGGAGAAAATGACGCCAGACGAACCTGTACTCCGAGATTATGCACAAAAATGATGCTTGCAGCCACTTCTTCGATATCCTGTCCGGGTAATCCCATCAGTACATACGCTTCCAGGTCTTTTGATTTGAATCCCGCCTGATTCAGATTTTCAACCGCCGTTATCATATCCGCATTCGTGACTTTTGAATACATATCTTTTCTGCGCGATTCATTGGATGTTTCGAAACTCAGTCGGATGGTTTTGAAATGAGCCCGATACATCAGTTCCGCAAGTTCCTGATCGACATATTTAGCAAATAATCCATTTGGTGAATGCAGACGTATTGGCAGCCGTTTCTCAATCAGCTGTTTTAGAATGACTTCAATATGACGTTTTTTATTGATAAAAAGCGCGTCATCATAAAATGCAAAATCGCGCAGTTTAAACTTTCTGTATTGCTCAACAAATTCATCGACAACATGGGAGGGATCCCGCTGCGTAAAATTCATCGATATCTGTTTCTGGGCGCAGAACGAACAATCATAAGGACATCCGCGGGCGGTCATCATCACAAGATAATCCGGCTTATGGATAAGTTCGAAAGCGGGATACGGATAATCATCCAGATTCCGGGGAATAAGCGAATCATCGATTTCAAGTTTGAAGATATCCTTTAACAGCCGCAGCACTTTTATTTCACCCGGACCGGTAATAATATGATCCGGCCGGACCGTTTCACGCGCGTGTTCCGGCAGCAGCGTCGCGTAAATTCCGCCCAGAATAACCACCGCTCCGGGAAGATGCTCTCTTACCAGTTCAACAACCCGCTTTACCCCCGGATACCAGTAGGTCATAATTGAAGTCACAAGAACCGCGTCGGCGGTTTTGTTCTCCTTCAGCTGACGTATGAACAGCTCTTCACTAATTCCGTAGCGGGCGTATTTCCTGGGAATATGATTTAACACTTCGGGCTTTTGAATAATCTCTCTGCGGTATGAACCTGTCCCATATTTTTTTACGGTGACGTTGTTATCTTCACCTGAATACTTGTCAAGACAATCGATATATTTTATATCAAATCCGAATTTTTTCAGGAATGATCCAATATACAGAAGCCCCAGCGGTTTACCCCATAAATCATATGCTGTGAAATCATATATCCAGGGATTTATTAATAAAAGTTTTTTACTCATTTTATCCCGGTTAATTGTAGTAAAAATTCCTTATAAACTTAATGATATCTCAGTAAAAATGCTCAAAAAAAAATCCTCCCGGGCAAAGTCCGGAAGGATTTATATAAAATCTGTATTCTATTTACTCTTTACAGGGCAACAGCTCCGTCTTCATAGCCCCCATCTGTGTCTTGTTCCGATTTCTTTTTTACAGTTCTCTTTTTGCGTGCTTTTGCTTTTTCTGCCGGTAGCAATTTATCTTCATAGGTTTTGTAGGTTTCGCCGTCCAACTGATACCGGTTTGAAAGTTCAACCCAATTGTCAAGTTCTGATTTGACAAAACGGATAGTTCCACGTTCGGAATCGAAATAGGAAGGGAGATCGTCATTAAACGCGCGCCGTGTCAAATCAAAAGGACGTTCAAAGCCCAGATAACGGGCCGCTATTGCCGCATTCCACATAGACGATTCATCTTCTGAATTCTCCGGAATTTTATATTCCCAATTGGTTTTTAGTTGATCTTTAAGCCATTCGGGATCGCTCTTAAATATTTTATCGAGAATTGATTTGAACCCTTTTCCAAGTTTATATGCAAGCTGCGCCCTGCCAAATAAGGCGAGATTCGAGTCAGGATATTTTTTTCCGATTACTTTATAGACAGATTCCGCGTTCTTATATTCACTGACCTGCGCATACGCCCCGGCAAGGGAATTCAGATTCTCAGGTGTTTTTTCATATTCAGCGCATATTTTATAATGCGGAAGGGCTTGCTCATGCTTGCCTAATTTGTTCAGTGCCTGCGCGATATATTTATTGGCCATCACATCATCCGGCTTGTAATGTAAAGCCTGTTTAATGTCTTCAACCGCATTTTCCCAGAGATCACCGTTTATTTTATTGACACCTCTGTTCAGGTGAACATAAAATTTTATATCATTACTTAACGGCTCAAACTCAAAATCATTGTAATAAAAATCAAGGCTGCGTGTCGATATCATTCTCGACCTGCCGCGGCTTCGTTTATTATGATTGAATTCCTTAAGGATCTTTGAGATGTATATTGATAATTTTCGATTTACTTCTGAATCATTTACCAGATTGATGGTGGGAGTGGCAGCGGCATCATCACCAGAGCCGTTCTGATCAGCAAAAATCTTTTCCTTGGCCCTGTAAAAAACATTATTCATGATTTCGTTTACCATATTTCCAGGCGATCCAATTCGCATATCAATATGGTGCCGGTCATATCCATGCTCTGTACAATAAGAATAATTTATTGAAATCCGGCCATCTCCATATGACCACTTCTTCAAATAAGCTGAAAGAAGGAAGAGATTAAATAATTCCATTAGAAACTCCTAAGAAGATTAAAAACATCTTTTAGAACACAGTAATCCCGCAGAATTAAATTGAACATTGCTGAAAATGTATTCACGATATTTTAGTATTTCAGAATGACTACTGAACTTGAAACAAAATTTGCCGATAAAAAGAGAACCGTAATAATAAAATAAATAAAGTCTTGAAGGCTTAAAACTTTAGTCTAATTTAACTGACGGTAGAAAACTCTAAACACTTGGAATATATTAATCTACTTATTTGAAATCAAGTTAATTTTATTATTTAAACTTTGATCAGATAAGAAGACAAAGTCATAATCCCATTCTATTAAAATTGTACGATTGATTACCATTATAGTTTCAGTTTATCACTCTACTTAATTAAATCACGGGCTCAGGATGTCAAAACTTATATTCGATCTCGAATGTAAAAAACGCGCTTCTGGTATCATTTCTGTCCCTGTCTTTGTCCTGATCGTTGTCATAGGAAGCAAAAACATTCGCGACAACATTCCCCGAAACCGGGATCTGCCCGATTAAAAAAAGACTCAATACATTACGATCCGAATAAACTGATAATGCCGCATCCTGCGCATAAGGATATCTTCGCCATGTATAAGACGCACTTAAGGAAATGAATGTATTTTCTTTTCCCGTATAATCAATCCCGGAAATGACCCCGTGACCCGTATAATTTTGCTCATCTACATAGACTTCCCCGGCATTTCCCTTATTAAAATGATGCCTTGATTCAAACAGGTAACCCATTTGAAAATCAAAATTATCATTAGAATATTTTTTTAGTACTGATTCAAACTGATGCCGAACGTAATCCGGTTCCTGCCCTGATTTTTGTGAATAATTTTTATAATCCAGAACGTATTTCGATTCCCAAAACCAATTTTTCATCAATAAGAAACCGGCTTCCGTCCCCGCGGAAAACACTCTCGACTGGTTATGTGTCACACTCCCGTCAAACGAATATTCATAACGATTGTGACGGAAACCAAGACTTAGTTCATTATTGAAAGAATTCGTAAGCCAATCACCTAATGACAATTTAAAATTCTGTTCTAAAAAATCATTATTTGAGTACTTTAGACTTTCATTCAAATCCGCATTATAATAGTAATTTATCGATCTTCCGGATCTGTTAAAATGATATAAATTCAGACTTAGTGTGTTTTTTACAAAATCAGGGATGCTTTCGGACGAATTTTTATATTTTTTGTACCGAGTGGTATTGTCTAATTGTAACTGATATTCAGGTGTAATATTCCAGCTCAGATACTGGATTCCGCTGGTCTCCAAATATCCGAGATCTTCATAAACATTGTTCCTGTCATAACTAAAACCGACTTCTGTATACCCGTTTAAATTTAAGCCGGAAAATATATGCCTGATTTCCAGAGTCTCCTCAAGGCTTTCTTCATCATACCGGAAATTATTTTTAATTATCAAACCCGCGCCGCCAGGTTTTCGGAAAAGCCAATACCGTGTTTCCAGTCCAATAAATGGCTTTTGTATTTCTTCTATGAGGAGCGAATCGTTTTCTACATAATTAATTTCAAATTCCTGGCGATTAAAATCAATCCCGGATCTGACCATCCATTCAAACCGGTCATAATGCTCAGAATTCATATTAAGTGATTTATCTGCTTCTGGCGCAGCTATTGTGTGCTCTGTTTTTATTTTTGAGACAATCTGTTCAAGAAAAACCGAAGCCACATCAAAATCACTGCTCTCTGCATAGGCTGCGGCAGAGTCAAGCAGCGCCTGAGTATTGTTTTCCAATGGATAATATTGTTTGAACAGGCTGATTTCTTCAAGCAGGAGTTGATAGTTGTGGGATGGGTTGCTTTGGGCTGCCAGTTGCCCGGTCAGGGCCGCAAAAGTCAATAACATGAACATACGGATTGATTTAATCATGCAATTATTACTCAACGGCTTTTTTTCAACAATTCATTAACCTGGCTTTGAATAATATTTGCAAGTTCAGAAGCTGTCCCGATATTTCCCTTTCTGTAATTCTTTTCCAGAATATCCAGCATATCCTCTATGGCTTCTATCATTGAAACCGTTCTGTTGTCGATTTCCTGATTTTGTTTTAATCTATCAAGTATATCATTATAACGGTATATGAATCCTTCAAAATCCATTTCGCTGAGTTTGGAGTCTTCCTGCCTGCCCAGCATGTATTCAGCGCGATTTATGAAGCGAAGCGCTATTTGCAGCCGTACCAGGGCCTTCACACTGTTACCGTTTGCATAAGCGCGCTGGGCCATATTTAGATTTCTTCCCGCTTCTTCATTGAAAAAGATTACAATTGAATTCTCCGAATTAACTGCTTTTGCATTCTGTAACCGAAAAATCTGCCCGATCTCCTTAAGCCGGTCTGGTATGTTTTCAAGATCATCTTCGGTCGCGGCGGTACTCAGCTGCAGCGCCTTACCGGCAAATCGATTGGACAAGGCGACGTTGCTCTCAAATTCCTTATATTTTTTTGAATCCAATGCTTTCTCAGCATTCAGGTAAAATTGCTTTGCTTTGCGGAGAAATTCACCTGCCCTCGCGGGAGTATTTTCCGAAAAACCGGACTCCACGGCTTCAATATATCGCCTTAATGAATATAAATTGATTTTGTACTCGTTCTCGCGGTTTGTTCCCTTACTCTGACTAATATCCAGCGCGCGATACAAAAGACGTTCACTTATCTGCAATTGAACCAGCGCTTGTCTCACCGAACCCTGTTCATACAGTCTTGCGGATTTATCTATAAACATCCGTGATTTTTTCAGTAAATCATCCAGATCCGTATTGTTATCTCTGTTGCCTGCAACTTCGCTATACAAGTTTTCGATATTGATTAATTTATCTTCATAATTATTATCCGTTATACCGGTATTTAAATTACCCTCCGCTATATCAATCGTTTTCTGGGCAAAATAATACGAAATCCGCGCAAGTTCCAGGCTGCGAATAGGCCTGCCGTTTCTGAACTCTTCTTCAGCTTTTTTTCGGAAAGCAGCTGCTTTTGTCAGAAAATACCGCGCTTCGTCACTACCCGACCGATGTACCGCCAGTTCCGCCCGGTGCATCATCTGATCGAGTTCTTTTTTTAATCTGGAAAGAGGTTCATATAGTACAAGTTTAGCCGCCTGATTGGCAAGCCGGTCGGCATTCAGGAAGTGAAATTTGGCCTTGAGCAAATCCGGAGGATCCTGTCGGAGAAAATCAAATGCGAGCACATAGTCCTGCTGCGCGTTTTCTATTTTTTCTATCGCCGCCTGATTATTATATCTAATCGCCTGTGATCTTATTGTTGTGATTTTCAAGGCGAGTTTTTGCAGCCTGTCCCGGACTTCCTGGGTATCAGTGGTCTGTCCATTTAGATTTACCGCGAACACAAGCAGTAATATAAAATATTTTATTTTCATCCTTAATCTTTCACTGAAAACAGTATCTGATTTTAAGTTTAAGCCATTCTCCATTTAATTGCAATTTCATTCATTTCTTAAATTACACTACATAAATCAAACAAAAAAATGGCGCGCGGCATCTGGTCCACGCGCCTTGAATACGTTCAGTGTTTTAAAAATTCGTGACACGATATGGTGTTGACCATGTATTCGAATTGTAAGGGAATATGTCGCCGTCATTTTCCAGAATGGTGCCGTTATCTATCACATCAATGACGGCATGATGATAACCGGCAAACTGTTTCACCGTCCAGCTGCCTTCATAGATATTATTTCCATTTTCATCCTGACCTACCCAAAACAATGGCGATCTTGCATGATTACCTCTGCGATTCCGCCCGTAATGAAGCAGCACTTTCTCGGTGGCTCCGGTACCTTGCGGGTATTCTATCTTATTTGCAGAACTATTTTCTACGACAGCGCGAAGCTTGACATCGGTCCATCTCGGGAAAGTAAATACGTTGACGCCGTTTAACCAGTAATCAAGAGGATCAGTAATCACTACTTCATCCTGGTCTGAAGGCATAATAGTCAATTCCACAATCCGTACCGTATTATCGGGTGAATTTCCTTCGGTAAGCGATATATCGCTGATTTTCCAGTTCAGCCGCGGCTGGTCGGTATTACGGATTTTTTTCAGATGAACGATTTTATTGGTTTCATGAATCATCGGTTTTTCATATCTCGTCAATTGTACCGTGTCAGGCAGAATTTCTTTTTTGATGACTATAAATTTGCCTTCAAGTTTCTTGTAGATATAGGCTGTGGCGGTCGTATCCGTATCATATATAATTTGGATTGATCGCTCAACCGGTCGGGTTCCGATTCTTCCAAACCGGTAAGAAATGCTGTCCGCGCTTGTATCCGATATCTTTGCGGCCATCCAGTCCGGTTCATCGCCAAAATTTTCTTCGGAACCATCATCAACCGGATCAAAAAGGACATCAACCGAATCCTGTTCGAGGATATATTCAATCGCTTCATTATTAGCGCTTTCCTCAATACCCGACAATGAAGGATCATTGGAATTTTGACAACCCGCGAAATACAACATCGCGATACCGGACATAATAAATAATATTTTCTTCATTTTAAATCTCCCATGTCTGATTTGATGATAAATGATAGGATATTTTCCGGGCCCGCGGAACTAATCCATTGGGTATTTGCTATGTTACCGGAATATAATACAGAATCCGTGCCAACAATTCTCACAGGAAGTTAATTTCATTAGATACAAAGAGTTATGAAAATTGGTGTATAAAGAAGATTGAAGATGGGCGAGCTATATTGTACCGGACCGTACGGCAAAGTGTACTGTATGGTACACCCGTGGATCCCTGCCCGGCTTATTTTAGCTGTTTTTTTATTTCCAGTAGGATTTTATTAATGATCTCATCTTTAGTGCCGTTCAATCTTGCGCCTGCAGCGCGCGCATGACCGCCTCCGTTTAGAGCTTTGGCAATCACATTGACATCAACATCACACTTTGAGCGAAAACTGACTTTATGAAATCCGGGCTGAGCTTCGCGAATGAAAAGTCCTATTTTACTGCCTTTAATAGCCACACTATAATTAGCAAGTTCCTCTATTTCGCTCTGGTTATTTCCGGTCAGATCTTCATTACTCAGATAAACGACACTCACAAGGCCGTCCAGATGAGACTCAAGAGAATTCAGCCCCTTTCCTATCGTTCTGAGAGCAGTGATGCTGTTTTGAAAAAACAGCCTGTCGGTGATTTCATCCGGCTTTGCTCCTCTTTCAACCATCCTGGAGCAGATATAAAGATCTCTGGCGGACGTATTCGCAAATGAAAAACGGCCCGTATCATAAACGATGCCTGTAAAAATAGCCTTGGCAAGCTCGATGTCTATATCCATTTCTGAGATATCGATGACTTCATAAAACATAGCTGTTGTCGATGAGGCGCTTTCATCAATCCAATCGATCTCACCCATCACATCCTCGATGGGATGATGATCAATTTTGATAACATTTTTTCTATCGGGAAGAAGCGCTGAAACATCACCGAGTCTCTTGTAGCTGGGAACATCAAGAATGATGGCGCTTTCAATTTTCCCCGACGGCAAATATTTCCCAAAATCAACATCTTCTTCATAATGCATGATCCGGTCGGAGTTTTTCAAATATTGGTATTTAAGATCAACCTTCTGATCATGAAACACCATGATATAGTTTTTTTTTAAAGAATCAAGTAACACACTTACCGCAACGACAGATGCAATCGCGTCTCCATCAGCATTCATGTGCGCGGATAACAGAAAATTATTATGTGAGACAATAAATTCATAAATTTTTTGGGGATACTGAGACGATAAATTATTTGAGTTCAATTGAGACCCTCCTGAAAAAGTGATCAATATAAGAAATGCTGAATAAAAAGAAAAATTTATTTGAATTGGAAGGTGATACCCGTCCGGTGTGTGCCGATGTTAATTCAAGTGAAATCTATCCACCCTTAAATCACCGAACCTGACGTACAAAGGTGGGGTAACGCCTGGCAAGATATATAACTGTAAGTCCAAACAATATTCCGCAAATCGCGCCGACAATAACATCGAAGGGATAATGAACACCGACAGCAACCCTCGAATACGCCACCAGTGTTGCAAAAAACCAGAAATACCACTGATATTTCCTGTAAAACCAGGAAAAAACAGTTGCCAGGGCAAAGAAATTAGCGGCATGGGAGGAAGGCATGGATTTTGATGATTTCTTATTTCCAAGCAGGTTTATATTTTCAAGAACATTACAAGGTCTTATGCGCTGAAAATAGGGCTTCATTAACTCATTTACGATCTGATCCGCCAGAGCAACGGCCAGAATCGCTATCAGAACGGCCCATCTCCCCTTCACCCCGCCCTTCCAGATCAAACCAATCACAAGAATGGCCCATACGGGAACCCAGGTATATTTATTGGTAATAACCGGCATGATCCAGTCCGAAATTGGATTGGCCAAATGGACGTTTATGAAGTAAAACAGGAAAGTATCTACTTTTTGAAAAAATTGAACCAGCATAGAAAATGCCATTAAAATAAGAGATTAAGAAGCAGTCATTAAATATTTAAATTGTGCTGGAGGCGGGACTTGAACCCGCACGGGTATCTCACCCACTACCCCCTCAAGATAGCGTGTCTACCAAATTCCACCACTCCAGCAGCAAAAACTAATTATTCGGTAAAGGCTGATCGGTCTCAGGGAGCGGCGCAACAGGAATATTCGAAGCCGGCAATGACTGCTGTTCCTCGACACGTTGCTGAATCAGACTCTTCTGAGTGGTCTCAGCTTCCGATTTATAAAGAAATCCTATCAAAATTGCCAGAATCATATACCCCGCGGCTATCCATGTAGTAGATTTACTAAGAAAATCAGCTGCGCCTCTACCACCAAAAACTGAACTGCCACCCATTCCACCACCGATTGATCCGGCAAGACCCTGACCTTTTCCGGCCTGTAAAAGAATTACTACGACCATGGAAAAACTCAGCAAGACAAACAAAATTATCAGAAATGTATACATCTATCGCGCTCCGGTTAAAATCAAAGCTTTTAATTTAAATAAAATATCATAAAGTATCAAGTGCTTTTATGATAATATTACAATTTTTCTGCCGTATGAATAATGGATGAGAAAGATTCCGCCACGAGACAAGCGCCTCCAACCAGAGCGCCGTCAATATCCGGCTGCGACAATAGAGTCTCAGCGTTTTCGGGCTTCACACTTCCTCCATACTGTATCACTATTTTCCCCGCAGCCTGTTCACCATACATTTCACTGATCAGCATACGGATTTCATAATGCACTTCCTGGGCTTGTTCCGGGCTGGCGGTTTTTCCTGTTCCTATCGCCCAGATCGGTTCATAGGCAACTATAATATGAGACAGATCTTCTACCGTCAGATCAGCGAACGCGCCGCGTATCTGTTTTTGAACCACTTTTTTGGTGATATTGGATTCACGTTGTTCAAGTGATTCGCCTACACAAACGATGGTTTTTAAGCCGTTATCCAAGGCATATTTAACTTTCTTATTCACCGTTTCATCCGTTTCTCCGTAATACTGCCGGCGTTCCGAATGTCCCAGAATGACGTAATTTGCCCCGGCGCTTTTGATCATACCGGCGCTGATCTCACCCGTAAACGCTCCTTCTTTTTCCCAGTACATATTTTGCGCGCCCAGAGAGATCGGACTCTCCTTAATTACATCCGAAACAACCGACAAAACAGTAAAAGGTGGGCACAGGATCATCTGTGTCCTTTTTATGTCTGTGGTTTTGATACGGATTTGATTCGCCAACTGGATCGCTTCCGAATTGGTCTTATACATTTTCCAGTTTCCGGCAATGACTTTGTTTCTTTTCATCTTATCCTCTTCTCCCACTTTAAATATCGGTTAACGCTGATATACCCGGCAGTTCTTTACCTTCCAGAAATTCCAGCGAGGCGCCTCCGCCCGTGGATATGTGTGAAAACTGATCATCCATCCCGAATTGACTTACCGCCGCGGCGGAATCTCCTCCGCCGACTATCGTTACCGCGCCTTTAGCGGTCGCGTCCGCCATTGCTCTGGCAATTTTCCGTGTACCGTCGGCAAAGTTAGGCATCTCAAAAACACCCATCGGCCCGTTCCAGATGATCGTCTTCGCGCTTTCTATAACGGAAGCAAACAGTTTTACCGATTCAGGACCGATATCCATGCCCAGGAAGTTCTCCGGTATTGAATTTGCCGGTACCACTTTTCTGACGGCTTCGTTATCAAATTTATCGGCGACAACCACATCGGTCGGCAGCAGCAGTTTCACATTTCTCTTTTGCGCTTCATCCAGAATCTCCCGGGCCAGATCAAGTTTATCTTCCTCGAGTAATGACTGACCTATTTCCTGTCCGCGGGATTTATAGAACGTAAACATCATTCCTCCGCCGATGATCAGCGCGTCAACCTTATTAAACAAGTTTTTAATAACGTCGATTTTTCCTGATATCTTTGCCCCTCCGAGTATTGCCACCAGAGGTCTTTTGGGGGTCTCTATGGCTCCGCCGAGATAATTTAATTCTTTTTCGATAAGATATCCCGCCGCGGATTGATCAAAATATTTTGTCACACCTTCCGTCGATGCATGCGCCCTGTGAGCAGTTCCAAACGCGTCGTTTACAAATATATCCAGGTTTTCAGCCAATTGTGCCGCAAATGCAGGATCATTCTCTGTTTCTTCTTTGTGAAATCGTAAATTTTCCAGCAAAAGTATATCACCGTTTTTCAGATTTCTTTTTAGTATTTTAACGCTGTCACCTATACAATCCGGAGCCATGATTACATCGTGTCCAAGCAGCTCTGCGAGTCGCTCCGCCACAGGCTTTAAACGCATCTCATCCTTTACTACACCTTTTGGACGTCCCAGGTGACTGCATAAGACCGCGCTGCCGCCGTCTGAGATAATTTTTTTTATTGTGGGCAGAGAAGCTGAAATTCTCCGGTCATCTGTTATTTTCAAATCCTTATCCAGAGGAACATTAAAATCACAACGAACCAGAACCTTTTTACCCTTAAAATTCATCTTATCAATAGTGAGCTTTGCCATGATTTTCTCCTTCGATGCAAAAAAAAGGCCATCTGAAACAGACAGCCTCATTTATCCCAATAAATCTTACAGACTGGCCATTTTTTTGATCAGGTCAACTGTTCTGCTTGAATATCCCCATTCATTGTCATACCATGACAGCACCTTTACAAAATTACCATCCATGACGCTGGTTGAAAGACTGTCAAAGATGCTTGAGTGCGGGTTGCCAATGATATCAACTGATACAATCGGATCTTCACAATATTCAAGATAACCTTTTAAAGAACCTTCTGACGCTTTCTTCATCGCGGCATTGACTTCTTCAACCGTTACATTTTTATTCAATTCGGCAACCAGATCAACAATTGAACCATCACTTGTAGGCACACGCAGCGCCATACCGTCCAGTTTACCGTTTAGTTCCGGAATCACTTTGCCGACGGCCCTTGCGGCGCCTGTAGTTGTCGGAATCATACTTACACCCGCAGCTCTGGCGCGCCGCAGATCACTATGCGGCAAATCTAATATTTTCTGGTCGTTGGTATATGAATGAATCGTTGTCATTAACCCGCGTTTGATGCCGAAGTTTTCGTGCAATACCTTGGCGATAGGGCCAAGACAGTTTGTTGTGCAGGAAGCGTTTGAAACGATTTTATCTGAAGCTTTTAAAGTATTGTCATTAACACCCATGACAATGGTATTATCAATTTCATCTTTTGCCGGTACGGTGAGTATTACTTTTTTAGCTCCGGCCTTTAAATGACCCTCAATCTTCGCGCGTGAACGGAAAACACCCGTTGATTCAATCACGATATCAATATTCAGCTCTTTCCACGGCAGATTTACAGGGTCCTTTTCGGCAAGCACTTTTACTTTGTGTTTTCCTGCGATCAGATAAACACCGTCATGTTTTACAGGTTCCGGATAACGCCCATGCACCGAATCATATTTCAATAGATGAGCCAGTGTTTTAGCATCCGTCAGATCATTGATCGCGACTATTTCAATTTCAGGGTCATTATGACTTGCCTTGAACACAAGCCTGCCAATTCTTCCAAAGCCATTTATAGCAACACGTACACTCATTTCTATTCTCCTTCTCAATTATGGAAAGATTTTGTATTTATTAGGTTTACGTAAATATTAAATTTAATTAATCTACCTTTATATGTCAAGGACAAAGCAGGTTCATGAAGATGCCTCCCGGAAAGTCCGGATCACTTTTTTCACTTGATAAAAATATGGCTATCGTTTATATTATTTTTTTATTTACATAGGGTTACGCTTAGAAAATGTCTCAAAAAATCCTTATCAAAAATGCCCTGATCGTTACGATGAATCCTGAAAGTGAAATTCTGACCGGAGACATTCTGGTCGAAGACCGCCGGATTACCCGCATTGCAAAGAACATTGATGAACCTTGTCATGAAGTGTTCAATGCTGAAAACCTGGCAATTGTTCCGGGATTTATCCAGACACATATACATTTATGTCAGGTATTATTCCGGAATATGGCGGATGATATGCAGCTGCTTGACTGGCTGCAGAAAAAAATCTGGCCTTTTGAAGCCGGACACACTCCTGAGAGCCTGGAATTGAGCGCCAGACTTGGTATCGCCGAATTAATCAAATCCGGTACTACTACGATTCTTGATATGGGCACGGTGAATCATCAGGATATGATATTCCGGGCGCTTGCGGAATCGGGATTGCGCGCTTTTGCCGGCAAAGCGATGATGGATTACGGCAATCTTCCGGAAAAACTTAAGGAAGATACATCCTGGAGTATTGATGAAAGTTTAAGATTATTAAAAAAATGGCATCTCTTTGATGACGGACGTTTGCGGTACGCCTTCGCGCCGCGGTTCGCGCTGTCCTGTTCGGACGAACTTTTAACGGAAACAGGCAGACTTTCCCGGGAATATGACGTTCTCTACCACACACACGCATCAGAGAACATCGATGAAGTGCGCCTGGTCCGTGAGCGATTCGGGGTTTCAAATATCCAACTGTTTGAAAAACTGGGTGTCGCGAACGAAAAACTCTGTCTTGCTCACTGTATCTGGACCGATAAAGAGGAGCGCGCTCTTTTAAAGGAAAAAAATATAAAAGTACTCCACTGTCCTTCCGCGAATCTGAAACTTGCTTCAGGCATCGCTCCCATACCGGACTATCTTGACGATGGAATAACTGTTTCTCTCGGCGCGGACGGGGCGCCCTGCAATAACAACCTGGACATCTTTAACGAGATGCGTCTCGCGGCTCTCATTCAAAAGCCCAAATACGGCCCCGCTTCTATGCCGGCTTTTGAAGTTTTTAAAATGGCTACCATAAACGGCGCGAAAACACTTGGTATGCAAAATACCATTGGCAGTATAGAAGAAGGAAAGAAAGCTGATCTTACATTTATAGATTTAAATCAAGTTCATTCCGTTCCGTACGAAGATATCTATTCAAAAATGGTCTATTCATCAAAAGCTGAAGACGTGAAACATGTAATGACCGATGGTAAATGGCTGATGAAAAACAGAGAATTACTGACATTAAATGAACTTGAGATTATTCACTCAGTTAACAGCTTTGCAGCGGTAATATGAAATTATTATCTATTTCAGGAGATAAAACCATGAAATACCTTAAAATGACATCTATCCTTGCTCTTACTCTGATCTTCGCAACCGGATGCATCTTCGGTAAAAAAAAGGGGACTGAATCCGGGCAAATTACCGCTGAAGAATTACTTCAGGCAGGGAATGAACAATTCAACGCCGGAAAGTATAACGAGGCAATAAATACTTATGAATCTCTTTTGTTAAAATTTCCAACCTCCGATCTTCATATCGAAACACAGTTAAAGATGGCAGATTCATACGGAGAAATGGATAGATATGAAGAGCAAATGGATCTCCTTTTGCGGCTTTTAAAAGAAAATATCATCCCTGACCGAGTACCCCGAATTTATACGCAAATCGGCAGATTTTATGAACGCGCCGCTTTGTTTAATCCCGGGATCGTCACATCCGATTCCAGTGATTACCAACTGGCCATCCGATTTTATGAAAAGGCGGTAAAGTACCCTGACAGCGACGATCAGTTCAGTAAATCGGAAGCTCAATACCGCAAGGCGCTGGTTAAGGCTAAAACAGGCAGGACAGATGACGCGGTAGCTGAATATAAAAAGGTGCCGGCTCTGTACCCTGAATCAATGTATAGCATACTCGCCCGGATAAAACTTGTAAATCCGGAAGATTCGAAGGAATTACCAACCGATGCTACATCATTAAAAAATTATAAAGAGCAGCTTGGTATCGCTTCTGAAACCAGCGCGAAACCCGTTTCATCAGGGCCTGAGGAAGTTGTGCCATTGGAGAATACCACGTCATCTGATTTAAAGCAAATTGTGCCGGAAGAGCAGAAGACGGACGAAGAATCGTCAGAAACTGATGTTTCTCCTGAAATTGAGCCTGAAGAAGATATGCAGACAGATGACATTCCGGCAGAAGAAATGAGTCCGTCAGAAAGCGACACGACTCAAGCAGTACAATAATGATTGTAGGAATCGGATCAACAAATGATGCAAAGGTAAATGCCTGTAAAAGGGCTTTCGAAATTATAAGTGGAAAATTTCCCGGAGTCATCCATTCAAAAATAGAATTTATTCCACTTATGGTTGAAACCACGGTTCCCGATATGCCGCTTTCACTGGAACAATTATTAAAAGGCGCGTCAGAAAGAGCTCATGGCGTATATGACTTATTAAAAAAACAAGATCGATCTGTGGATTATGCCATTGGGATGGAAGGCGGAACATACCGGTTAGATTTTACTCAAAACAGTGAACATCACGTCTTTTTACAAAGCTGGGTCTATATTTTTAACGGTATTGAAGGATATTTTGGCTGCTCCCCGGGACTTCCTCTACCGGTCTCCATTGAAGTGCAGTTATATGAAAAGAAAAGAGAGCTTTCAGAAATTATCGATGAGGTCAGCGGTCAGGAAGATGTCCGGTCCAGGGAAGGCGCATTCGGTATATTAACAAGTAACCTGATTACCAGAACAGGGGCTTTTGAATCTGCTCTGATCACCGCAATGACCCCATTTATGAATAAAAATTATTACAAATAAGAGGCTTTTATGGAAATAGACAAAAAACTCATTCGCCAGATGCCAAAAACAGACCTGCACTGTCATTTGGACGGAAGTATGAGGGTTGAAACAATTTTGGACCTTGCAAAAATTCAAAATGTAAAATTGCCCGCAGATAACAAAGAAGATTTAACCCGTCTTCTGGTCCCGGGCCTGCAATGCAAAAGCCTGGTGGAATACCTGCGTCCTTTTGATATCACCCTTTCAGTGCTCCAGGAGTTTGAAGCGCTGAAAAGAGCGGCATTTGAACTCGCCGAGGACGCGGCAAAGGAAAATATCTGGTATCTTGAGGTTAGATATTCCCCCATTCTGCATACGAATAATGGCATGAATCTCCCGGATGTTGTAGACGCGGTGCTCCATGGTTTAAAAGATGCTGAGAGAAAATACCATATTAAAACAGGGGTTATCATCTGCGGTATGCGCAATATTAATCCGGAAACATCTATTCTACTGGCGGAACTGTCAGTCGCTTACAAAAATCAGGGTGTGGTTGGATTCGATCTTGCCGGAGCCGAGGAAAACTTTCCCGCAAAACATCATCGCGAAGCATTTTACCTGATTTTGAATAACAACATCAATTGCACGGCCCATGCCGGGGAAGCCTACGGACCGGAAAGTATTCATCAGGCCATCCATTATTGCGGCGCTCACAGAATCGGCCACGGAACCCGGTTAAAAGAAAACGGCGATTTACTCAATTTTGTAAATGACCATCGAATTCCCATGGAAATATGCCTGACGAGCAATATTCAGACAAAAGCGGCAACATCATTTAAGAACCATCCGTTAAAATTTTATTATGATTACGGACTTCGCGTGACGATCAACACCGATAACCGGCTGATTTCAAATACAACCATGACAGATGAACTTTATCTGGCCGCCAAATATGCCGATCTTGACGTGGAAGGCTTGAAGGATATCATCGTAGGAGGATTTAAAAGCGCGTTTTTACCCATGCGTGAAAAAGCGTTGATGCTCAATATGGTAAACGCTGATTTAGCTAAATATTAGGTTTTTATAATGAAATATATTTTCACCGCTGTCTCAATTTTATTGATTTTAGCCGGTTTGATCTTTGCCGAAGATCTCCATTTCGAAGTGGATACCGACAAAATCATTGTCGATAATGACAATGATTTTGTACTCCCTTTAAAAATGATTACCGGCGAGCATCAACATCTCAACAGAGAACCTGAAATTGATTTCGCGTTAGTTGATACTGCCTGCGCTCTGGTTTATACGGGTTTCCGCGTTGAGAATGATACAAAAAGTGATGAATCATATTTTTCGGGTGATGAAATTTTTCAGCTGTTTTTCAAATTTACCGGAGCGCCCCGGCCTGATTCATGTCTGGTAAAAGGGGAAATTTCTTATGTGCATTGCTCAGAAACCGAAGGATGGTGCAAGCGCTCCGTTCAGCCCGTTGAAGTGATCATTTATTCGGACGGAGTCAGGCGGTAAGCAGTTAAATATTCCATTTTTTTAATTTTGCACGTATTTTCTTCATCAAACCGGGCTTCAGCAAAGCCACCGCGAACAAAATCAGCAGCACCCCCGGTATTACCGGAATGACAAATCCGACCAACCCTATTACAAGAAGTAAACCGGCTATTAAAAATTTTTTCTTTGTAAAACGCGCTATCTCTTCCCAAAGCGGTTTTTTCTCCGGAAACTCCCGGTTATTATCCTTTTCCGGCATAATTAACCATCAACCTCTTAACTATACACTATGAAGCTAAGCCTGCGCGGCAATCTCTCGCGGGATGATTTAAAGTTGTATAATCTGATGTGTATTGCTATCCATTTCTAAATTGTCAAACAAGTACCGAATCCAGTCCGGGCCATATTTATTTAAAAAATAAATGCTGCCGATAAATCTTTCCTGCAGATGCTTGTCAGGAAAAACAGCTTTGTAGATTGTTTCAAAGTGCCCGGTCATTAAATCATTCTGATCCCGGGCTTTTTTGATCAGTCTCCCGGCCAGACGATCCATATTTGCTTCTGTCGAATCAAATGTTTTTTCAACGGGAGATACCGCCGTAGGATCAAGAATGGTGGTTTTCTCGGTAATTTTCCGCCTGTATTCGTTAAAAGTATTTTTCAGATTCGAAAAAATTTCGTCTAAATCCCTGAATTGCGAGGCTTTTAAAAAGTCTGACGTAAACTCATCCGCATCAGCCGGAAGGAGATTTGGATCGATCTCATACTTATTGAGCAATCTTTGAATTTTTGGTTCAATCAGCGTGGCCGAAATCCTCGCTTGCAAATGGGGCATCACGAGGTCAAGCGCATCAAATGCCGGAGCGATTTGTGCCCAGTACGCGATTTCCGCGGGTCCGGCAACATAGGAAACAACAGGAAGCATCCAACTTTGCCATAATGGCCTTGTCAGAACCGTTGAAGAGACTGATTCCGGATTTGACTGTATCAGTTCGATCAATTCGTTTCCGGAGAGCTTTTCATCATGGTCAAAAATTCTGAAAAAATCACCATCCCTTATTATAGCTTCGCGCTTTCCTTCTTTTGTTTTATAAAACAAATAACTTTTATTATCCTGTACATGAACCTGCTGAAAATAACCTGATTGCTCGAGACGCCCGGACTGGTCCGCTATTTCCTCCAAGAGTTCAGTATTTTTATTGATAATTTGTTCAAAAAATTCAACGCTTTTTTCCTTTACGGATGCCGTTGACGGATTAAACAACAGAAGGCCGTATTCTTCAAAAAGCATCTTCATCTGGTCAGAAAAAGCCTCGTGCCATGGTCTTCCCGGTTTATAAATTCTGTCCAGCGCTTCAGCCAGAGAAGCTGTAAATTCAGTCTCCTGGAGATTTTCCCGCAGTTGTTTCAGGATTGGAATAATTTTATCATTCAGACCACGGCTGCCTATCGAGACATATTTATCACGCTGATCGTCTTCATAATTTATTTTGGCCAAAGTTCCGTCATTAGCCCAGAAATTAAAATGATTTACTTCCTGAAAATCATGATCTTCAGTTTCCAGCCAGAAAACAGGTACAAAATGAAACCCGTTTTTCTCAGCATTTAATTTGTCCGCTAGCATGATTGTTGTAATTGTTTTGTAAATTGTATAAAGCGGCGAAACAAATAATCCAAGCTGTTGCCCTGTTATTACAATAACCGTGTTATTTTTTTCAAGAAGATTTATATTTTCAGATATCTTCGCGCCCGCGCCTATTTGATTCTGTTGGATTAATTCATTGATAAAAATCCGGTGTCGATCACATTTTAGAATGTCACCGCAGATACTTTTCCAGTCGGGGTTTAGCGGTTGTCTGATAAAGGATTTTAATTTCCCGGAATCTTGGAGATAATCCTGATGGATGGTGTTTGTATTGTAAAAAATTGGCTGCAAATTTAATCTTTCTTTCCAAATATGATCATCCGGCTCGATCCCGGATGGTAGGCGCTTCCGTCATACTCACCAAACAATTTTTCGACGCGGATTCCGGCTGTCCCCAGAATTTCAGTCATTTCTATCGCTGAATACAAGCGGACAGATTCATAAAACACCTTGCGTCCGGCATTTTTGTTGATCGTGATTTTTTTATAAACTCTCTTTTCATCAACCCAGCGTTCCTCTTCGATCTCGAGATCACCGGCTCTCCGGTGTCCGTAGGGTTTTAAGCCGGCAACAACATAATCGGGATTTAAATAATCCATCACAAAATATCCGTCCTTCTTTAAAACCCTGGACAGTTCCATAGCAACCGATTGATTCGTCCGGTCCTTCTCAAAATATCCGAACGATGTAAACAAACTAAAAATAACATCGAAATATTGCGGGTGAAACGGCAAATATCGCATATCTGCCTGAATAAATGAAGGAGAAATTCCGGCAGTCTGTCTGTTTTTTGCTTCCTCGAGAAGATGCGCCGACAGATCAACGCCAAAAACTTTGTATGATTCATCCCCTAACAAATAAGCATGACGTCCGTTACCGCACGCCACATCAAGGATTTTGCTTTGGATTTTAATGGGGACTTCTCTGAAGATTAAATCCACTAATTTCAGCGCGTCATCCTGGTCACGGTGTTCATACACGGTTAGATAATCTTCACCGAACCATTCTTTATACCAATTTTTATTATAACCAGTTGTTTCTGACATACCAGCTCAGTGTCTCCCGGATACCCTCTTCCAGAGATGTTTCTGCTTCAAAACCAAAATCTTCCTTTGCTTTTTTGGCGCTGCATACCCAGAAATCCGGTTCCATTTCAAGAATCTTCTGGCGGTTAATAATCGTATTCTTCCCTGAAAATTTTGCATAGGCCTCTGAAACCGTTGCTATCAATTTCATCAGCGGCATGGGAATACTCACGCGGATTCCTCTTTTACCGAGCAGATCCAGTATAATCCGCGCAAATTCGTCCGCGCTGACCGGCTTTGAATTCGCCAGAAAGTATATTTTTCCGGCGGATTTTTTATTTTCTGCGGCAAGGATGATACCATTCACCAGATCTTTTGCATATATCAGACTAAAATACTTTTCCCTTCCGCCCAGCTGCGGAATCAGGCGCATTTTTGCTGTTTTAAACATTTCTAGCACATCAGTGTCGCGAGGACCATATACGACCGGCGGCCTGACAATAGTAACCGGCACTTTTTTGCTGAGCCCCATGACATATCTCTCTGCCGCGAGCTTGCTTTTACCATAAAAGGTAATTGGTGCAGGATCGATAGACTCATCAACGGGACTGATGGTGGGACTTGGTCCGCAGGCAGCCTGAGAACTCACCATCAGAAACCGCTTAATTTTGTGTTTCGAATTTATAACAGCGTCAATCAGATTTTTTGTGCCTTCATAATTACCCCGGTAGTACTTCTCTTCGCTATCCGCCTTTGTCACGCCGGCAATATGATAAACGTAATCCACATCCTTTATCGCGTCGCCAAGCGCTTTCCGGTCATTAAGACTGCCGTAAAAACATTCAACATCAAGATCCGCGATCCATCGCAGATTGCTTGTACTGCGAATGAGACAACGGACTTCATATCCCCTGGTAAGCAGCTTTTCAGCAAGGAAGCTGCCGATAAATCCTGTCGCGCCTGTCAATAGAATCTTCATTCAAAAAAACTTCCTTTGCAATTTATTGTTTTTTATAATTTTATAGATCGGTTCTCATAAAATGATTAGCATATTTTAAAAAAGTTTATTAAATTTCGCAAACTTTTTACCATTGTTAATTTATTATTTTTTATTTATTAAAAGGACTTTAAAATCCTGAAATCCTTAATTGAAACTTCATTCTTTTCCAGGAGGGTTATTGGATATATTTACTAAATGCAAAAATTTCACTCGCGCGAAGGAAACAATAAAAGCGGGAATGTATCCCTACTTTATACCACTTTCCGGAAATGACGGGCCCAGAGTCCGTATGGACGGACATGAAGTGATCATGATCGGTTCAAATAATTATCTTGGCCTGACTCAGGATCCCCGTGTTATTGAAGCAGCGATCGAAGCCACCAGAAAATATGGTACCAGCTGTTCCGGTTCCCGTTTTTTAAACGGCACACTTGACATGCATCTTGAACTGGAACAGAAAATCGCCCAATTCATGAATCGTGAAGCCGCCCTTATTTTCAGCACGGGCTATATGACTAATTTAGGGGCTATCTCGACCCTGGCGGGAAAAGATGATTATATCATCATGGATAAAGCGGATCACGCGTCAATTTACGCCGGAACAATCGCGGCTCTGGGCGCTAACATTAAGAGATACCGGCATAATGATATGGAAGACCTGGAACGGGTTATTTCGCGTCTCGAACCTGAAAAAGGCAAGATGATCGTCAGCGACGGAGTCTTTAGTATGGAAGGCGATCTTGTAAAGCTTGATAAATTAATAGAAATTGCAAAAAAATATAATGCGCGGGTTTATATTGATGAAGCCCATGGTGTAGGCGTGCTTGGAAAAAACGGAAGAGGCAGTTGTGAACATCTCGGTTTTGAAGAGGATGTGGATATTGTCATGAGTACTTTCAGCAAATCTCTTGCTTCCATTGGCGGATTTATTGCCGGCAGCGAGGAGGTTATCAGCTATATCAAACATAAAGCCAGTCCTTTGATTTTTAGCGCATCGCCCACACCCGCGGCAACCGCTTCGGTAATGAAAGCGATCGATATCATAAAGAGTGAACCGGAACATCTACAAAGACTTCAATATATCGCGTCTTTTATGCGTAAAGAATTTCAATCCATTGGATTTGACACAGGGGTAAGCAATGATACACCAATAATTCCTATTTTTGTGCGGAATGATGAAAAAACCTTTTATTTCTGGCGGAAATTATTTGATGCCGGTGTATTTGCCAACGCAGTTATCAGCCCGGCGGTGCCGCCAGACCAGGCGCTCCTGAGAACAAGTTTTATGTCCAGTCATACTGATGAAGATTTGGAGCAGGTTCTTGATATCATGAAAAGAATCGGCAAAGAAACAGGAATCATCTAATTCTTTAAGCGAGGATAAAATATGGAAGTAAGAGTTGAACCTGTCCGATCCGCGAAAGAAAAAAAAAGTTTCATCAACTTTGAGTGGGAAATCAACCGGCACACTCCAAACTGGGTGAGCCCTTTGAAACTGGCAAGAAAAGATTTGCTCAACCCAAAAAAGAATCCCTTCTTTTCACATTCCGAAATGGAGATGTTTTTAGCTCACAAAAACGGGAAAATTGTTGGACGCATAGCGGCCATCACAAACCGTAACTACAACGATTTTCATAATGATAAGACTGGATTCTGGGGCTTCTTTGACTGTATCGATGACCAGGATGCCGCAAATGCCCTCTTCCGGGCTGCCGCGGACTGGCTTAAAGAGAAAAAACGCGATGTGATGATCGGCCCGATGAACCCATCCACAAACGACGAGGCGGGTCTTCTGATTACCGGATTTGACACGCCGCCGTATCTGATGATGACGCATAATCCGGATTACTATCCCGGGATTGTTGAGGGATTCGGAAATGTAAAAGCTAAAGATCTTTATGCATGGATGATTACAACGGAAGAAGCGGAAGAAAACATCACCGAGAAGATGATAAGGGTCTCCGAAAAAATTATTAAAAAATATGACCTGAAAATCCGCAATTTGAAGGTAAAAGATCTTAAAAATGAGATTAAACTGGTCAAGGAGATATACAACAACGCCTGGAGTGAAAACTGGGGGTTTGTGCCTTTCACGGATGAAGAGATAAACCATGTCGCGGCGGATTTAAAAGATATCGCGGATGAGAATCTTCTTCTTTTGGCGGAGAAAAACGGCGAACCCATAGGCTTTAGTGTCACGCTTCCCAATGTCAATGAAATTTTCGCAAAAATCCCCAATGGCCGGTTGCTGCCGACCGGAATATTTAAACTGCTTACGGGATTAAAAAAGATAAAAACCGTCCGTGTCGTGATACTCGGAGTCAAAAAAGAGTATCAGTTTCTTGGCTTAGGCGCCATCTTTTATATTGAATCGATTCGCCGAGCCAGAAAATTGGGCTATCAGGCGGGTGAAATGTCATGGATTCTGGAAGATAACCACGCCATGAATCGCGCGATTGAGGCTGTTGGTTCGCGGATATACAAGAAATACAGGATTTATTCATATCCATTATAAAAAAAAGCCCGGCAAATTACCGGGCTTTTTCATTTCGTGCGACGACGGGGATCAATATTCGTCTTCGTTGTAATAATCTTCGTTCCCCGTGAAAGCAGCTGAATTGAATTTTTTTTCTTTTTTACAAAAATCGAAAAACTCACAATCATGACATTCAAAATCATCGCAATCCGTCATGTCCTCACACGTACCGTTTAGGTCAAGTGTGATTGATTCCCGATAGCATAACATATCATGATTATAATGACAATCTTCAGCGCTGCACCGTAAATTCTCGAAGTAAGCCATTGAGACAGCCTCCCTTGAAAGACTTATCTGTCATTAATTATAATTTTCTTCATCATGTTCGCGGAGATATTTACTGCTCTCATCAAGCAGTTTTCGCTCTTCTTCGGTCAGATTCATGAATCCGACCCGATTCATTTTGTCCAGCAAATCATCCAAAACTTGTCTGTAATACTGGGTTTTATCCGACCCGCCTTTGGTATATTTCATATCTGCATTATGAGAAGCTTTTTTAGATATAGAATCAAAGCTGCCTTTGATTTTATAAAACAAATACCAGTACTTCAGATACACAAATCCGATCACCATTCCGCCAAGATGCGCCGCGTGCGCAATCCCGTCTGTACCCGGACCAAGTGTCGAAAAGAAGGAGACCAGAGCAAGAAATGCCATAAAATATTTTACCTTAACCGGAAAAAGAAAGTAAATATATATCATCCGGTCCGGATATCTTAAAGCATAGGCAACCATGATACCGTATACCGCGCCTGAGGCGCCGATTGTCGGGGCGTTGGAGAGTAGAATTACTGTTAAACCCGCTCCGATTCCCGTTAAAAAATAGTATTTTAAAAACTCCCTCGTTCCCCATTCCCGTTCCAGTTCCGCTCCAAACATCCAGAAAATGAACATATTGAAAAACACATGCCAGAATCCGCCGTGCAGAAACATGTATGTCACCAATTGCCATATTTTGAACTGGTGCAACACACCATACGGATCGAGCGCGAAATTATTAACCAGAACGCTGTTGAGGCTCGGATTTATAAACTGCATTAAAAACACCACCCCATTGAGGAAGATGATATTCTTTACAGCCGGAGGCAGGACACCGCCCGGTCCAAAACCAAAAGACTTGTTGTTATTCATATTTCTTCTTTATTTCAATGAATATCCACTTTATAAAATCTACTCCAAAAACATTCTTTAAGTTTCCAAAGAACACAAAAACTTATCAATAGGCCTTTGCGAATATAACGCGTCCGTCTGAATCTTTACCGCAGACAATGCACTTGCCGCTCTCTTTTTTCTGATCAAACGGAATACACCGGAGAGTCGCTTTTGTGTCATTCTTTACTTTTGCCTCGCATTCAGGGCTTCCGCACCAATGACTTTTGATGAATCCCCCGTCTTTCGCGATAACGTCTTTGAACCGATCATAATTATCAATTTCAAACGTATTCTCATTCTGAAAATTCCTTGCCCGTTCCAATAATTCCTTCTGCATGAGCTCCAATTCCGAGGTGACCCGTTCCAAAATCCCTTCCCTGTTCACGTTCTTTTTCTCAAGCGTATCCCTTCGAACCATAACCATTTGGTTATTCTCGACATCCTTTGGACCGATCTCGAGCCGGATAGGTATTCCCTGCAGTTCCCAGTCTGCAAATTTATACCCGGGTTTATACTGATCCCGGTCATCAAATATCACATTATGTTGAGTCTTTAATTCTTTATATACGGAATCGGCATAATCAAGAACGACTTTTTTCTGATCATCACCACGCCAGATCGGAACTATCACTACGGGCCGCTGAGCGACACGCGGCGGAATAACAACCCCACGGTCGTCGCTGTGAGTCATGATAAGCGCGCCGATTAATCTTGTACTCACTCCCCAGGAAGTGGCCCACACATAGTTTAATTTGCCTTCTCTGTCCTGAAACTGCACGTCGAACGCCTTCGCGAAATTTTGTCCCAGATGGTGAGAAGTCCCTGCCTGAAGCGCCTTACGGTCCTGCATCATCGCTTCAATACAGTAAGTATGAAGCGCGCCCGCAAATTTTTCAGAATCCGATTTTTTACCCTTAATCACGGGAATCGCCAAAAATTCTTCGGAAAAAGTCCGGTAAATTTCGAGCAGTTTTAATGACTCTTCCTCCGCCTCTTCATAAGTTTCATGAGCGGTATGACCTTCCTGCCAAAGAAACTCTGATGTTCTCAGGAATAACCTTGTGCGAAGTTCCCAGCGCATGACATTTGCCCACTGATTAATCAGGATCGGCAAATCCCTGTAACTCATGATCCATTTTTTGTACATGCTCCAGATCATGGTCTCTGAAGTGGGCCGGATATATAATTTTTCTTCCAGCTCCTGACCTCCGCCGTGCGTCACAACCGCGCACTCAGGGGCAAACCCTTCTACATGCTCGGCTTCTTTTTTCATAAAACTCTCTGGTATCAGAAGCGGGAAATAGGCATTAACGTGCCCTGAATCCTTGAACATTTTATCCAGATTGCTCTGGATCATTTCCCAGATAGCATATCCGTTCGGCCTTATAACCATTGCGCCTTTTACGGGTGAATAATCTGCCAGCTTTGCCTGTAAAACCACGTCCGTGTACCAGCGTGAATAATCAACTTCTCTCGGTGTCACCTTCTCAGCCATAACATCCTCAATCTATTTCAGATATTAACTTTGTGAAAAACCCTGTTTGGAAAGTTAAAATAAAACCGGACGATAATTTCGGCATGACGTCAAGCATTTAAATTCGGGACTCTTTCACAGTTACTAATTTTACCCATAAAAAGTACGCCTGGAGGGAATCGAACCCCCAACCTTTGGAACCGGAATCCAACGCTCTATCCAATTGAGCTACAGGCGCATGATTTTACACGGAGGCGAAATATATTTCACAAGGCCATTAATGTCAAGAAAAAATGCACTTTAAAACAGATTTAACTCATTTATTCGCGTTCGGTAACTATAATTTGGTCAAATTTTGCAAATCACGGTTACTTCCGATGACAATCATTATATCACCTTCAGTGATTATTGTATCCGCCGCGGGATTATTATTGGAGTCAGACGGCAGGGGTTTTCCATCTTTGTCCTCCTTCTGCGGAGACTGAATTGCTATCAGATTTACGCCGTATTTTACCCGCAACGCAATCTGCGCGATTGACTTGCCTATAAATACTTTCGGAGCTACAACTTTGGCCGCGGCGTTACCGTCACCAATAAACGTAATATCAATCAGACCTTTATGCACCAGCCGGTAAGATAGTTTTTCCGCCGCTTCAACCTCTGGTGTGATGATCATATCCACGCCGACTGCTCTCAGAATTTTGACGTGAACCGGATCCGACGCGCGGGCGATCACTTTCTTTACTCCAAGATGTTTGAGATTAACGGCGGCCAATAGATTCGATTCAAAATGTTCGCCTATGCACACCACTGCTACATCAATATCCGCGACACCAAGCGCTGACAAAGCGGATTCATCCGTGGCATCAAGTTTTACCGCGTAACTGACCATATCCTGCATTTCTTCAACAAGAGTCATGCTTTTATCCACAACGATCACCTCGGCGCCCTTCTCGATCAGATTTGTCGCCAATTCTCTCCCAAACACACCCAGGCCGACAATTAAATATTTATCCATAAATAACTCCTCTATCCTATCATAATATTTCGTTCGGTAGGATATTCAATTTTTTGGTTTTCTTTAGGAGTGGTTATCGCGAATGCCAGCGTCAACGTCCCAATCCTTCCGATAAACATCGTCAAAATGATAATAAATCTTCCCCATCCTGTAAGATTTGGCGTCAAGCCCCTCGAAAGCCCTACCGTGCCAAACGCGGAGATTTCCTCAAACAGAATATCAAGATATTGCGCGTTCTCCGTGATTGAAAGAAAAAATGTCGAAACTGCTATCACTGTTATCGAAAACGCAAAAACCACCAGGGCTCTGTTCAGCACCGTAAAAGAAACATTCCGGTGGAACATTTTAATTTTATTCTGACCGGTTATAATTGAATATAAGCTTCCGAACAACACTCCAAGCGTTGTTGTTTTTATTCCGCCTCCCGTTGACCCGGGTGAAGCTCCTATGAACATTAATATCAAAATCAGCAATGTGACGGGCACGGATAACCGGGCAAAATCCACCGTATTAAAACCGGCCGTGCGGGCCGTTACGGAACTGAAGAATGCCTGCATTAACCTGTCCCCGATCGAACCGTCAGAAGTTTCAAGAATAAAGATAACAAATGTTCCCGCAACCAGCAATATCGTTGATATCAGCATAACCAGTTTTGTCTGTACCGACCATTTTTTATTTTTTGCAGATTTGTTCTCGGAAAAGACACGCGCGCCGCCCAGTTCCATGATTACAACGAAACCCAGCCCGCCGAATATTATCAAAACGGCAATGGTCAGCAAAACCGGGTAATTATGGCTGTAACTCATAAGAGAATCTGAATTTAGTGAAAATCCCGCGTTACAAAACGCTGAGATTGAATGAAATACAGAATGATAAATCCTCTCCCCCATTGACCAATCCGGATGATTCCATGAAAAGAAAAGTATAATTGATCCGATTGCCTCAAACGAGAACGTTAGGAGAACAGCATTTCGCAAACTGCTTGTTATCATTCCAAGCCGGTTGATATTCATCATCTCCTGAAGCAAAACCCGCTCCCTGATTCCGACCCCCTGACCGAAAAACATCGCCAGGAAACTTGAGAGTGTCATTATTCCTAACCCGCCAATCTGGATTAACATCAGGATAATGATTTGACCGGTTAAAGAAAAATAGCTCCCCGTATCCACCACGATCAATCCTGTCACACATGTAGCGCTGGTGGATGTAAATAGCGCGTCAAGGAAACCAATGGTTTCACCCGAGGCGCTTGCCCTGGGCATTTGCAATAACACGGTACCCACCAGGATAACCAGTAAAAAGCTCATCAAAATTGTCTGAGCGGGATGAAACCTTAGGGAAGCTATTTTACGATTATAGCGGATTGCCGCGCTGATAACAGAAAGAAGGATGATTACCTGAACATATATAATTGTAAGTTTTGTAATTGCGGAGACATTTAAATTGGAAAAATATTTTTGAATTAAGTCAATCCCCAGCGTATTGATAATCAACACCGTCTGTGAGATGATCAGTACCACCAGTATACCCTGAAACCAGTGTTTCTTAAGATAATCGAGCCGGTCATCAACCAGTATCAGCTTGAGAATATAGTGCAGAACAAAGTAGTGAACGATTATTATATCCATACGTTCGAACCACCGTTCCATTGTCACGGAAAGATAAAAACCATACTGCGCGACAAGACTGGCGATGGCGCCGAGACTTAATACCAAAAAGAGAATATCAAGACCTTTTATGATCGATTTCGATCGGTCTTTGATCACCCGCGCGTTAAAACCTGTTAATAATGCCAAAATGTATTTTACCTTCGCTGAAACTATCGCCCCGTCCAAGACCAAAGTCCACGCCAAGAATACCCATCGGCGTATCCATGCGGATACCTATACCATACCCTGGAAGCGTGTCATCAATAACCCTGTCATTCTCTGTATATTGGTAATACCCCCAGTCACTAAATAGAAATATACGCGAATTCCGGTTTAGAATAAAGCGATACTCGATGTTTGACCAGGCTATGATGTCTCCCCTGAACTGATTTTCCCTGTATCCGCGCAGACTTCTCGCGCCTCCAAACCAAAAGTAATCGGACAACTGCAGACGGTCCCCTTTGGTTTGATTCGCATTCATTGAGATGGAGAATACCTGATTTTTATAAAAATTATAAAACCATTCAAATCTTAATTTAATGGTCTGAAGCTCTTCACTTTTTGAAATATTATCCTCATCCAGGAGATAGCCGGGACCCGAATTATTTTTGACCCCGTAACTATAGGAACTATTATAAAATATTCCGGATCTCGGATTTATCTGATAATCTCTGGTATCATATTCAACACCTATTTCCATATTTAACACCGAATTCTTTGCCAGTCTCAGATCCCGGCTGGCGGCCGAATCCGGAGTCACTGTTTTTTGTTCCAACAAGCTTACTAAAGACAGATTATCAAATATTTTGAGACGCGCGTTCAGACTGTAATTCCATTCAACGTAAGTGCTGTCTCTTACCACCCTGTCCAGCCCCAAACCCATGTCAAGCGGATAGCCCAGTATCCACGGTTCGGTATATGCCAGGCTGAATTCTTCCGAATACTGATCGGCTTTCTTCCAGTGAATATCAAATTGGCGTCCGGTCCCAAATAAATTTTTAAAATTTAGATCAACCAGTCCCATGAAATAACCATCGGGGTTAGCGACCGTATTGTCACCCGGTATATACCCCACAACACCATCAAAATATGTCGCGTTCCCCTCTTCCACCTCAATTATCAGATCTATATCCTTTTCACCGTTCATTACAATGGCCGGTTTTTTTACATTTTTAAAAAAAGAAAGACGAGTCAATTTTTCCGGAATCTGTTTTATCCTCCGGTCGGAGTAAACATCCCCGTTGCTGACATTCAGCTCCCTTAAAATAACATTATCTCTTGTATAATGATTACCTTTTACCATTATGTTCTGTATATAAGCGCGCTCATTTTCATTGATTTTGATATCAGCGTCTAAATAATAGTTATTGTCTTCAGGTCTGAATTGCATGTTTTGAAAATCAACTTCGGCAAACAAAAATCCTGAATCCGCGGCCACGGACAACAACCGTTTCAAATCCTTTTCCAGACCGCTGCGCGAATAATTTGAATTTTCGGTGACATTTAATTGCCTGCGGTACAAATCTGCTGATACGGAATCGGATTTTACTTCAATCTTCCCCCATACAACCCGTTTTCCTTCGTCGCCATAAATTCTGAGCAGCACTGCTGTTGAGTCTTTTTCATATAATGTTTGGACTGAATCAATCCTCATAAACAGATAGCCGAGGTCATTTAGATAGCTTTCATATCTATCAACACTCTCCGCCAGTTTCTGTTTATTAAATATCCGCCCTTTTTTGAGCTCCCAACCCTTTTTTATTTCAGCGGAAGGCGCGGTTAAATTACCGGCAAATTCCACCTTTCTGATCGTGACGGAATTTTGCGCGTTTAACCCGAAACAAAGGATTATGACAAAAATTGATGTCAGAAATAATATATTTTTATTCATAAGTGACCGCTTAATTGAGCATTCCTGAATTTGCGGAGGTTTCAGATTTCCAAACAACATTTTTATGATTCGAATTTTTCAATAGTTTCATCATATATATCCTGACTAATATATCCGTATTTCAACAGTTTGCCTAAAATCCATCTTGATTTCCAGTTGAGCCACCTGCTGTTATCGGTCGGGCGTGTAACAAGAGGCCGTGGGATTACGGCTGTCAGGCGCACGATCTCTTCCAGATTTAGTTCATTAACGCTTTTATTGAAATAAAATTTTGATCCCGCTTCAACTCCGAAAATTCCAGGACCGAATTCGATGACGTTTAAATAAAGATGGAATATCCTGTTTTTGCTCAGAGTTGCTTCCATCTTTCGGGCAATTATAATTTCTTTGACCTTCCGGAGCAGGCTTTTTTCGGTACTGAGAAATAAATTTTTCGCGAGCTGTTGCGTGATAGTGCTTCCTCCACGCGCGTATCTGCCCTTCTCCCAGTTTCTCTTCAACGATTCCCATAATTCAATTCTGTCAACGCCCTGATGGGTATAAAACGACGCGTCCTCCGTAATACGTATGGATTTTTGCAGAATATCCGGTATGTTATCAAAGGCAACCCAGCTTTGTCTGATGTGCAGTTTTTTTCCCGCGGCCTTCGCATCCGCGACCCTCATATTCATAAGCGCGGTCATTTCCGGATTTTTCCCTTTTAGATAGGTCAAATCGGGTATCGAATAATAGATATATCCTCCAAGTATGAACCCGGCGCTAAATAATATCAGTAATACTATTAATATTCTTTTTTTAATGGTCATTTCTATTTTACTCGTTTCTGAGAATTTATAAATTGCTAAAGAATCAGTTATTTTACATTTTTATAAATTATCAAAAAAATGGTTGAAATGTGACTTATTACTCAACAAATTTGTAATGATAATAATAACTTAAATCAAAAATTATCGATATACCCGGTATTCCTCCGAACAAAAGTGTATTTTAAAATATTTTACGCTTAAAACAAATATATTTGAAGATCTGAAACGAAACAACAAACCGGAATCCTTATCCGGCAATCCCGGAGAAATTTTAAATTATGATAAATTCTGAATTCAGCGCGCCCGACGAAAGAGCCGAAGGAGGAGGGATTTTGACAACATCCGGCCTTCCTCAGGCGGTTTCAGCATTTATCGACATCAACGGCCAGCCTGACAATACTTATTTCTCTGACATTCTGTTTATTCTAAAATCAATGAAAATACAGTCTTTGTCGATAAGGGATCTATCCGGAAAACCAGAATCATTTTATCATAATATTGATCATTCTGATTCGGGTATCAACTGCTCCCGATATATTACTCTCGATTCTCTCCGGTTGTTGAATCAGCACCGTGATCAGTTAAAGCAACTTCTCCAGCCATTGTTATTCTGTACAAACCAATACCATAAGAATCAGCATTATCTCGGGCTTGATATTTTTAATTTCTGGGGAGATAAACCGGAAATTTACATCATAAACGCCGAGAAAAAACACGCGATACTTACCCTTCCTTCACCTGAAGATATCGAAGCTGTATTTATGTCGCCGGGCACTTCCCCGGATCAGGAAATTAAAGATGTCACTGAAAATCTTAATCTGAATAGCGGCGTACTCCACGTCAGGACCGGATCTGTTGAGAAAATCCGGATTATCATCATACGGAGATTACAGGTCTACCTTGAAAACAAGCCGGTATTTTATCAAGATTATTCGTCTTCATTAACCGGTAAGAATGGCGACAATATAAACTCAAATCAAATTCATCCTGACCCGGGCATATACTTCGACCTGAATCGTATTATAAAAAATGATTTTTTAGTCTCCTCAACCGAATCCATCAGGAACGCGTATAAAAAATTTACTAAAAGTGAATTTAATTATGATATGGCGGAATTTTTACTAAACGGTGGGAAATCATTCAGTCAAAACATAAAATTTAACCGGTTTTTTCGCGATTATATTGACAAAGAAATATACCCCCTCTTAAGCAGCAAGAACAATAAAAATGAATTTACCGTTGAAGCCATAAATTCCATCATTCCCGGAACTCAATTCAGCACAAAATGTATATTCATGATTGATGAAAAACGATTCTTTCCCGAAAATCCCTATTTATATCGGGTCATCGCAAATTTGAAAAGAGCGTCCGGACAAGCCCTTAAAAACAATGTAAAGGAAATTAAAGCCGGCATTCATGATATTATAAATACAGGATATTCATTTCACGAAAAGAAATATCAGATTGATTATCTGATGAGCCGCGGAGTGAATCGGTTTTATTTTAAATTACCCGCGTTTGAGCGTGAATTTTACAGCGATCTTCCTAAAACTGATCCTAATTTTAATGAATATGTACACTGGTATGATTATCTCCGGGGATTGGAAAAATATCTTCTGCAAGGTAAACACAGACCTGAATTCCTTATCGTTTATCCCGAACTTGATGAAGATAAAACTTCATTTTTTGATACCATAAAAAAAGCGGAAGAATTGAGTCTGGATTATGATATCATTGAGTTTAGTACTTTGGAAGATGATAAATATTGTCAGGTTGTGAATGGCCTGTTTAAATTTCGGGATAAAAATTTTAAATTCATCATTCTGCCCGGTGTAAATACTGTGACTCTGCCCACCATGAAAAAATTGGCGGTTTTTTATGCCAATGGCGGCTTTGTTATTGCCCTGGCGCAGCTCCCTTCACAAGATAATTCATCAAAAAATCAAGACAGATTCAATCAGCTTAAGAGTGAAATATGGCCGGATGAAGCCGATCTGCCCAGCACTCATTTCAAGTTTAACGGCGCGGGAGGGATGGGCTACTTTCAGGAGAATATCGAACGTTTCTCCGAAGTTCTGCAGGACATTAAACAGCATATAATAATCTTCCCCGAATCAAAACACCCCGGACTTAAATATATTCTGCGTGAAACAGATGAATCCTATATTCTGTTTCTATTTAATTCCAACCGGGATGAAAAAATTGAGGTTAAATTTAAAACGCGTCTTGTTGGCGTCCCCTATAAGTGGGAATTTGGAAATGCCCGGAAAGTGCCCGTCCCCAGGTGGGTCTGCGACTCAGATGGTTTGACATTTTATGTTAAATTACACGGCGGAGAAAGCAATCTGATCATTATTGACAAAACTGAAGCTGAAAACTTCTGGCAGATCAGTGAAGTAAAAATGGATCATTGTGAGATTCTTAATCAAAATGAATCTGAATTGGAACTGAGCGGATGGCAAAGAAAAATCGGTGAATATTCTGTAATGGTCAGAAAAGACGGGGAAATTAAAAAATTAGCCTATGAAGTAAAAAATAAACTTCCCATTTTGGTGGTAAGTACCGAAAACTGGTTCATGGAAAGCAAACATTTTAAAAACAAGGTAAATCTTGGCGATCAGAGCGCCGCGTTTCCGTTCCACAGTGATTTTCTATCTTAT
>JACDJA010000683.1_pt1 | contig 35997 bp, 31 predicted proteins | sample 7449241 | NCBI WGS metagenome assembly JACDJA01 (sample SAMN14253289, study PRJNA609438) | sludge metagenome | isolation source: initial anaerobic sludge | collected 2018-12-20 | reverse complement strand
TTGGTACGATCGGCGCCAGCACGTTGGTACGATCGGCGCCAGCACCTTGGTACGATCGGGATCTGTGCCTTGAAACCGCCCGCGAACGCCACCAGATGGGGCAAAGCGGCAGTTCCTCACCGGAGAAGACAACGCATGGCATTCCAGCAGAATCAACTCGGCACCCGCGTCGCCCGCGGCGGTTACGGAGGTGCGCTCGATGCGGCCAGCCGCAACAAGGTGCTTCGCAACACCTACTGGCTGCTCGCGCTTTCCATGGTTCCCACGGTGCTGGGCGCCTGGATCGGCGTGCAGACCGGCTTCTCGTTCTTTGCCGGCAGCCCGTTCATCGGGTTGATCCTCTTCCTGGGCGTGGCGTTCGGCTTCTTCTTCGCGATCGAACGCTTCAAGAACAGCGGCATCGGCGTCGCGCTGCTGCTCGGCTTCACGTTCTTCATGGGGCTGATGCTGTCGCGCCTGGTCGGCGCGGTGCTGGGTTTCTCGAACGGCGCGAGCCTGATCATGACGGCGTTCGGCGGCACTGCGGCGATCTTCGCCGTCATGGCAACCGTCGCCAGCGTCTCGAAGCGCGACTTCAGCGGCATGGGCAAGTGGTTGTTCGTGGGCTTTCTGGTGATCTTCTTCGCCGCCATCGCGAACATCTGGCTGCAGATGCCGGCGCTGACGCTGACCATCTCGACGCTGGCGATCCTGATCTTCTCGGCGTTCATCCTGTACGACCTGCAGCGCGTGGTGAACGGCGGCGAGACCAACTACGTGACGGCGACGCTGGCGGTGTACATCAGCGTCTACAACGTCTTCGCCAACCTGCTGATGTTGCTCGGCGTGCTCGGCGGCGAGCGCGACTGACAGCGCGCAGGCGCCCACCGCGGCGGGTTGCGCGCCCGCCCGCAGGGGCTCTCGCCCCCCGCCCCCCGATGCCCGCCACCGTGCGGGCATCGTCCTTTGATGCCCGCCGCCGTGCGGGCATCGTCCTTTGATGCCCGCCGCCGTGCGGGCATCGTCCTGTTCGGGCCGCAACCTCAGCAGGGGTCGAACACCGCCATCGACTCGACGTGCGAGGTGTGCGGAAACATGTTCAATGCGCCGGCCGCGCGCAGCACGAAGCCACCCTGGTGTACGAGGATCGCCGCGTCGCGCGCCAGCGTCGCAGGGTTGCACGACACGTAGACGATGCGCTGCGGCCGAGCCGCGTCGGCGGCGAGCGCCTTGGCCACCTCGAGCGCGCCCTCGCGCGGCGGATCGACGAGCAGGCGGTCGAAGCGGCCCAGCGCGCGCCACGCGGCGTCGTCGACGGCGAAGAGGTCGGCGACGCGAAATTCACTGCAATGCGCCAGGCCGTTGGCCTGCGAATTGCGCGCGGCACCTTCGACGAGCGCCCGGTTGCCCTCGATTCCGATCACCCGGGCACCGCGCGAGGCGATCGGCAGCGAGAAGTTGCCCAGGCCGCAGAAAAGATCGGCGATGCGCTCGCCCGGTTGCGGATCGAGCCATCGAAGCGCGCGACGCACGAGCACCTCGTTCATCCGCGCATTGACCTGCGTGAAATCGGTGGGCCGGAACGGCATGCGAACGCCGAACTCGGGCAGCGAATAGCCGAGCCGGGATTGCGCTCCATCGCCGGCAAGGCGCCCGTCGGCATCGCAGAACAGCTCGATCGAATCCGGCCCTTTCGGCTGCAGCCACCACTCGACTCGACGCATCGCGGCGAACTCGCGCAGCCGTGCGAGGTCTTCGGCCGCCGGCGCATCGAGCACCCGCAGCACCAGCGCAATGTCGTCGCCGCCGGCGTCGTCCGCGCCCACCGCGACCTCGATCTGCGGCACGCGTCGACGGATGCTCAGCGACTCGACGAGCGCTCGCAGCGGCAGCAGCAGCGCCGAGACGCGCGCCGGCAGCACATGGCACTCGCGCATGTCGGCGACGAAGCTCGACGCACGCTCGTGGAAACCGACGAGCACGGCGCCCTTCTTCGGCACGTCGCGCACCGACAGCCTGGCGCGATGCCGATAGCGCCACGCGGGGCCGGCGATCGGCGCGAGCCAGGTCCGTGGACGCACTTTCCCGAGGTGCCACAGCTGATCCTCGAGCGCTCGCTGCTTGATCGCCATCTGCGCACCGGCGTCGACGTGCTGCATCGAGCACCCGCCGCACACGCCGAAGTGCGGGCAGCGCGGCTGCACGCGTGCGCTGCTCTCGCGCAGCACCGCGACGGTCTTCGCGACATCGAATTTCGGCTTTCGCCGCACGAGCTCGGCGCGCACGCGCTCGCCGGGCAGCGCTCCTCGCACGAACACCACCTTGCCTTCGTGGCGTGCGACGCCGTTCGCCTCGAGGTCGAGCGATTCGACGTCGAGTTCCAGATCGCTCAATGCTCGTCCGTCCGGTCGGCGTCGGCTGTCCGCTCGGGCCAGGCAGCGAGGAACTCGCGCCAGTGCGCTTGCTGCTCGCACTGCGCCGCGAGCGTCTCGCGCAGCAGCGCGAGCTCGCTGCGGTACCGCTCGGGCGTCCACAGCCCGCGCATCGTCTGGAAGCGGCAGAACACGAGCCAGGTGTTGGCGACGTCGGTCTCGCAGTAGGCGCGGATCTCCGGCAGTCGTCCCGCGCGGTAGCCTTCCCACACCTGCGAGCCGTCCATCCCGAGCTTGCCCGGAAAACCACACAGCTTCGCCAGTTCGTCCAGCGGCGCGTTGGCACGCGGAGTGAACAGCGCGAGCGTGGCCATCAGGTCGAGATGGCGCGCGTGGTAGCGGTTCAGGTAGTTGTTGAAGCGAAAATCGCGGTCGTCGTCGCCCTGCTCCCAGTAGCGCGCCGCCTGCACGCCGTTGATCAGTGCGCGGTAGTGCAGCACCTGCAGGTCGAAGCCGCCGCCGTTCCACGAGACGAGCTGCGGCGTGTGCCGGTCGACGAAACGGTAGAACGCCTGCACGAGCCGCGCCTCGGAGTCACCAGGTCGACCCAGGCAACGGATCGACAGCCCGTCGTCGTCGCGGAACAGGCAGGCGATCGCCACCACGCGCTGCAGGTGCAGCGCGAGGAAGTCGCTGCCGGTCTGCTCGCGCCGCCTGGCGAAGGCGAGTTCGGCGACCGCCGCATCGTCCAGCGAGTCGTCGAGCGCCCACAGGGCGCGCAACCCCGCGATGTCGGGGATCGTCTCGATGTCGAAGCACAGGGTCGGAGTCATCGGCGTCGGGCTGCGCGGGGAAGCAGGCAGCGCGGCTATCGCGCGGGCAGCACCTTGCGCGGATCGATCGGCCGGCCGTCCTTGCGGATCTCGAAGTGCAGTTTCGGCGAATCGGTGCCCGAACTGCCGAGTTCGGCGATGCGCTGGCCGCGCTTGACGCTCTGGCCTTCCTTCACGAGCAGCGCGCGGTTGTGTGCATAGACCGACAGCGTGTCGTCGCCGTGCTTGACGATCACGAGGTTGCCGTACGAGCGCGGGCCCGCACCGCTGAAGATCACGCGTCCGTCCTGGACCGCGACGATCGGGTCGCCGGGCTTGCCGGCGATCGAGATCCCCATGCTGCTCGGCTGCGAGAAGTCCTGCACGACCTGCCCCGCGGCGGGCCAGATCCAGCCGGCGGCCGCCGCATCCCCAGCGGCCGCGCCGGGCCGCGCAGCGTCGATCGCCGCGGCGCTGGGCGCGGCGCTGGCCACCGGGGGAATCGGCTGCGCGGTGGAAGGACCGGCCTGCGAAATCGACTGCCCGGCAGGCGCGATCGCCTGCGCCGCAGGCGGCGCGTCCGCGCGCATCTGCGCCAGCGCGGCGTCGGAGTACGGCTGCTTCAGCGCCTTCGGTTCCGTCTTCAGCAGATTCGCCGAAGCCGCCCCGGGCGCACCGGGTGCGCCGCCCGCGGCGCCCGGCAAGGGCCGTGTCTCGACCGGACCGCGTGCGATCGGCGTGGTCTGCACGCCGTCGGCCGCCGGCGTGGCGGCCGCCGGCGTGGCGTCGGCGGCCGTCGCCGCGGGCAGCGGCGAGGCAACCGGCGGCTGCGCGGCGACCAGCGGCGGCGCTTCGCGGTGCACGATCGGCGCCGGGTGCGGACTGGCGCAGCCGGCCAGCACGAGAAGCGCTGCAATCGGCAAGACTGCACGCGCAGGGCTCGCCGGTGGGGACGACGGCAGGCGCGGGAAAACCGCGATCGCTTCGCCGCGGGCGAAGCCGGCTCGAGAGATGCTCATCGGTGAATGCGCCGAGCGGGCGCTGTCGCTGGGGCGGAAAGGGTCCGGCGGCAGTGCCGTGCTTCACGCCATGCAGGCCATGGCGCCAGGCACGGCACTAGACGGTGCCGGTGCGCAATGGAACGAATCGTACCGCATCGAGAATCGTGAGCTGCCAGCGATGGCGCTCGACGCGCTCGACGAGGTGCAGCGACTGACGCGCGGAGCCCACCGGCGCGACCAGGCGCGCGCCGATGCGCAACTGCTCGAGCAGCGCTTCGGGAATCGAATCGCCTGCGGCGGCGGCCACGACGATCGCATCGAAAGGCGCTGCCTGCGGAACGCCGAGATTGCCGTCGCCGAAGACGAGCCGCAGATTCGGCACCCGCATCGCACGCAGGTTCGTTCGCGCCTGCTCGTGCAGTCCCCGCACGCGCTCGACCGAAACCGCTTCGCCGAACACGCGCGCGAGCACCGCCGCCTGGTATCCGCATCCGGTGCCGACCTCGAGCGCGCGCGCCGAGGCGCGCCGCGCCGGCGCCAGCGGCTCGACGGCCAGCTCGATCATGCGCGCCACCGTGCTCGGCTTCGAGATCGTCTGCCCGTGCCCGATCGGCAACGCGACGTCCTCGTAGCCTCGACTGGCCAGCGCGGCGTCGACGAACAGATGTCGCGGAACCTGCGCCATCGCCTCGAGAACGTGCGCATCGCGCAGACCCGTGCGGCGCAAGGCGTCGATCATGCGCGCGCGCGCACCGTCGGTCGCAAGCGCGGGCGCCGTGCGCTCGCGCTGCGCCACAACCGGTGCGCCGGGCCGCTCGCGCACCGGTGCGCCGGCTCGATCGCGCACCGGTGCTGCGGGTCGATCGTGCGCCGGGGCGCCAGGTCGTTCGCGCGCGGACGAACCGGCCCTTGCGCGCGCGGCCGCGGCCGGCAGCGGAAGCCACGCCGGACGATCACGCATCGCCGGCTTCGACCCAGTCGCGCACGACCCGCAACGCGCGCGGCGCGGTGAGGTCGATGTCCAGCGGCGTGACCGAAGCCCAGCCGCTGTCGACCGCGTGAAAGTCGGTGCCCGGGCCGGCCTCCTTCGCACCGCCGGCCGGTCCGATCCAGTAGATCGTGTCGCCGCGCGGGCTCGTTGTCCGCACGACCGGTTCGGCCAGGTGCCGTCGCCCGAGTCGCGTGACCTGCACGCCGCGCAGCTCGGCGAGCGGCCGCGCCGGAACGTTGACGTTGAGCAGGATCGGCGTCGGCAGGCGCTGCCGCGCATGCCGTGCGAGAAGGCGCCGCGCCACCTCGGCCGCGGTGTCGAGATGCTCGTGACCGCGACGCGCCAGCGAGAACGCGATCGACGGCACGCCCAGCAGGTAACCTTCCATCGCCGCGGCGACGGTGCCCGAGTAGATCGTGTCGTCGCCCATGTTCGCGCCGTCGTTGATCCCCGACAGGACGATGTCGGGCTTGTGCTCGAGCAGGCCGGTGACCGCGATGTGCACGCAATCGGTGGGCGTGCCGTTCACGTACAGGAAGCCGTTGTGCGCGACGCGCACCGACAGCGGCCGGTCGAGCGTGAGCGAGTTCGACGCACCGCTGCGGTCGCGCTCGGGAGCGATCACGGTGACGTCGCCGAAGGCGGAGGCGACTTCGGCGAGCTTCTCGATCCCGGGAGCGAAATAGCCGTCGTCGTTGCTGATCAGGATGCGCATGCTGCGGCGGACATGCGCGCGCGAACGGCGGCATTCATTCGGGTGTCTTCAACTCTCGGAGGGTGTGTTGCGGATGTAGGCCTTGAGCATGCGGTTCTCGAAGCCCTGCTCCTCGAGCACCGCGCGCGCGACGTCGTGAAACGAGATGACGCCCAGCAGCGTCGTGTCCTCCATCACCGGCACGTAGCGCTGGCGCGTCTCGAGCATGATCCGGCGCAACTCGTTGACGTCGGTTTTCGGCGACACCACCAGCGGGTCGGTCTTCATGACCTCGCGCACGCCGATCTCGGCCACCGGCGGCGTGGGACCCGAGCGCTGCTCGCGTTGACGGCGCGCCAGCACGCGAATGACCTCGCGAAAGGTGAGCATGCCTGCGAGGCGGCCGCGATCCATCACGACCAGCGACCCGACATCGTGCTCGGCCATCGTGACGACGCAATCCGACAGCATCGATTCGGGCGTGACGGTGAACAGGGCATTGCCCTTCACCCGAAGTACTTCGCTGACCTGCATGGCAACCTCCCGGCGCGGCAGCGCTCGCATCCCCAGGCAAGTCGATGCTATCGCAGCGACGGGGGCCGAACAAGCGCGCGACGCGGGCCTTGCGCGCGGTGTCGCGGGCGCCGACGCGACCTGGCTCGACTCCCGATGGCGACAGCGAAGGCTCGACGCCGGACGTCTCATCGGATGCCGCGGGCCTGCAACAGCGCCGTGATGTGCGAGGCCAGCGCGTCCTCGGTATAGGGCTTGGTGAGGAAGACGTCCACGCCGGCATCGCGCGCCAGCGCGCGATGCTTCTCCGAGGACCGGGACGTGATCATCACCACCGGCACCGCGCGCGTCGCCTCCTCGGCGCGCAGCGCGCGCACGAATTCGACGCCGTTCATGCGCGGCATCTCGAGGTCGACGAGCACGATCGACGGAACGCGGCGCCGAACGCGCTCGAGCGCCTCGACGCCGTCGCCGGCGCTGTCGGGCTCGTAGCCGAGATCGCGCACGAACTGCTCCATCATCCGACGCACGCTCACCGAGTCGTCGACCACGAGGCACACCGGCAGTTGCGCCCGCGCGACGTGCTGCGCGGGCGCCGCGCACCCGCCTGCGCGCTGCGCGAGCAGGCGCGGCAGGTCGTAGACCGGCGCCACGGCGCCGTCACCGAGCACCGCCGCTCCCTCGAAGCCGGGGATCGGCGCCAGGAACGCGGCGAGCGGGCGCAGCACGACGTTGCGCGGCTGGCCCGGTTCGGGGATGCGCACGCCGATCGGCTGCTCGTCGGGCATTCGCACTTCGAGCACCACGCTCGTGCGCGGCTCGCCTGCCGCCTCGGGTGCGAACGCGTCCTCGGGCAGGCCCAGCACGTCTTCGAGACGCACGACGCGCATCGCGGCGCTCGCCTCGTCGGAGACGATCCGTTCGACGTCGCGCACCGACAGGCCGATCACGTGCGTGGCAGAACGAACGACGACGACGGGCATCGCGGCAAGCCGCACCGGCAGACGCAGCCGAACGCAGGTTTCGACGCCGGGCTGCGTTTCGATCGCGATCGAACCGCGCTGCTCGCGCGTCATCCGCTCGACGACGTCCAACCCGATACCGCGCCCCGACAACTGCGTCGCACGCTCGCGCGTGGAAAAGCCCGGCGCGAGCGCCAGGCGCGCGAGCGCGCCGTCCGACGGCGTTTCGTCGGGACCGAGCAGGCCGGTGGCGATGGCGCGCGCGCGAATCGCCGGCAGGTCGAGGCCGCGTCCGTCGTCGGTACACTCGATGACGAGGTCGCTGCCGTCGCGGCGAAAGCGCAGCGCGACCCGTCCGGCGCGCGGCTTGCCGAGCCGCTCGCGTTCGTCGGCCGGCTCGATGCCGTGATCGACGGCGTTGCGCAGCAGGTGGCCGATCGGTTCGACCAATGCCTGCAGCAGTTGTGCGTCGACCTCGACCTCGCCACCCTCGACGTGCAGCGTCGCCTCGCGCATCGCCATGCGCGAAGCCTGTCGCACGGTGCGCGTCCAGCGCGGCACGACCGTTTCGACGCGGATCGTGCGCGTCTGCAACGCCGCTTCGCGCAGGTCGACCTGCAGGCGCTCGAGTTGCGACAGCGAGCCGCGCAAGGCCGCGACGTTGCGCCCGAGTTGCTGCTCGATGAGCCGGCCATCGGCACCCGACTCGGCGATGCGGCGCGAAACCATCTGCAGGTCGTTGTGCTCGTCGAGCTCCAGCGGATCGAAGTCGTCGCGTTCGCGCCGCTCGCTGAGCATCGATCCGCGCAGGTCGACGAGCCGTTCGAGCTCGGAGGACAGGTCCTGCAGCTGGTCGGTGCCGCCGACGAGCGTCGCGCGCACGCGGTCGACCTCCACGGCCTGTTCCTGCGCCTGCGACAGCAGGATCGACGCCTCGTTGGCGAAGGCAAGCAGCCTCTCGATCAGCGAGGCCGGCACGCGCAGCCATTCCTGCGTCGACGGCTCGGCGCCGGCCTCGGCCGCGCGCAGGTCGTCGGTGCGAGGCGGCGCCGGCGGCGCACCGGCAGGCGTCTCGTCGGCGCCGGCCGACGGCGCACCGGCCGGCGTCGACGCCCCGGGCACGGTCGGTGCGCTTGCGGGCGCCGCTTCCAGCGCCGTCGCAGCCGAAGCGTGCGGCTCCCCGGGTGCGGGCGCCTGCGCCGCTTCGTCGCTCGGGGGAGCGTCGGGCGCTGCGCCGTGCGCCGACGAGCCGGTGTCGTCGGCTTCTTCGAGCAGGCGCACGATCCACTCGCCGACCGAACGATGGACTTCGCGCGCGCGACTCGGCGCTTCGCCCAGGCCGGCGACGGCCTCGCTCATCTCGGCCAGGCAATCGGCCGCGTCGCAAAGCACGTCGGCGAGTCCGGGCGCAAGCGACGTCCCGTCGTCGGCGTCGAGCAGTTGCAGCAGGTCTTCGAGACGGTGCGTGAGCGAAGCGATGCCGCGCACGCCGACCGTGTTGGCCGAACCCTTGAGCGTGTGCGCGATGCGCTGCGCCTGGGCGAGCTCGTCGCGCGAGCCGGCCTGCGCGCGCTCGATCGCGACGGAGAACGCAACCGAAAGCGCCGGCAACTCGCGCAGCAGGTTGTCGACCACCTCGCGATCGGCATCGGGCGGAATCTCCAGCGACATCGCCTCGTCGTCGAGCTCCGCCTCGGGTGCCGCGACGCGCCGCGTGCCGACCGTGACGATCGAGGCGAACGCGCGCCGCGCCGCGTCGAGCGTCGCCGGATCCACCGGCACCGGCCAGACCGCATCGGCCAGCGGTGCGAGCGCTTCGCGCGCGGCCTGCACCGACGGCGCGGCGAACAACGTCGCCCACAGCGACGGCAGTCGACCGAGCAGGCCTCGGTGCGCTTCGCCGAATTGCTGCGGGTCGCGCGCCAGGCGCTCGAGGTTGCGATGCCAGGCAAACAGCGCGTCGCTCACCGGCACGAGTCCGACGTACGCGATCGCGCTGGCGTAGCGTTCGATCGCGTCGCCGACCTGCGCAAAGGACTCGAAATCGACGCCCCCGGCGAGCGCTTCGTCGAATTCCTCGGCCAGTTGCGCCGCCGCTTCGGCGAGCATCTGCAACTCGTCGGCGCCGATGGCCAGCGCGGCGCCGCCGGCGGCCGCAATGCCGCCGGATGAAACGTCGGCCGGCGCAGCCTCGGTCGCGGTGGCTTCGGCTGCGGCCGACCCGGCTTCGCGCACGTCGCCGGTCGCAGCCTCGTGCGCCTGGCCTTCGCCCGATCGCACGCCGGCGGCGAGATCGGCGTTCGCCTGCTCGCCTCGCGGCTGCGCGGGCAGGCTCGCGCGCGTCGCCTGCCCGATGCGGTGCGCGTCGGCGCGCAGCCGCATCGCCAGCGCGCTGGCGCGCTCGGCCGTGAGCTGCGCGTCGATACCCGGCCAGTCGCGCAGCCGGCCGACCAGGTTCGCCGATGCGTCGCCGTCGAGCTCCCCGCTGCAGAACGCGATCGCGTCGCCGACCCATCCCTCGGCCAGCGCGAGCTCGAGCGCCGCTTCGCTGTCGCGCAGCACGCCCCCGGAGGCATCGGCGATCGACGCCTGGTGCTCGGGCAGCGGCGGCTCGCGCAGGCGCTCGGCGAGCAGCGTCGCCGTCTGCGCCAGACCGGCCAGCTCCAGCGGCAGCGCGGCGAGCGAGAGCCGGTCGAGAGCGTGCGCCAGGCGCAGGCGCCAGTCGCCGGCGGCCGCCGCGACGCCGTCGCCGGCCGCTGCAGCGGGCGCGAGTCCGTCGCCGGCGTCCGGCGGCCCGGCGTCGAAGGGCATCGCGATGATCAGCGGCTCGAGCAGCCCCACCGCGGCGGCGTCGAGCGCATCGAGCCGCAGGTCGGCGGCGGAATCGGTATCGGCTTTCACGATCGCGACGGCGTGCGGAACACCTGCACTTCCTCGACCAGCGAGCGCGCGTACTCGACGAGCCGGCGCGTCTCGATCGACTGCGCACGCAACTGGCGCGCCGTCTCGGCGCTGGCCTCGCGGATCACGTCTGCGCGCGCCTGCAGGCCCGAGCTCGTGCGTGCCTGCTCCTCCGAGGTAGCGGCGATCTGCCGCACGTCGGACACCAGCGATCCGGTCTCCGCCTGCGTGCGCCGCATCGCCTGCCCGGCGTCGTCGGCCATGCGCGTGATCTCGACCACCTGACCGATCGCGTCGTTCATGGCGCGCACCGTCTCGTGCGCCTCGGTCTGCATCGCCGTGACGAGCCGGGCGATGCGCGCGGTCGATTCGCGCGCCGACTCGGAAAGGCGCTTCACCTCGTCGGCGACGACGGCGAAGCTGCGTCCGCCCTCGCCGGCCGCCGCGGCCTTCATCGACGCGTTCAGCGCGAGAATTCCGGTGCGCTCCGAGATGGCCTGGAGAATGCCGACGACCTGTCCGATCTCCTGCGTGCGCTCGCCGAGCCGCTTGATGCGCTTGCCGGTCTGCCGGATCAGCTCGCGCGATTGCACGATGCCGGCGATCGTCGCGCCGACCACCCGTACCGCCTCGCCCGTCTCGACCAGCGCGCGGCCTGCCGACTGATCGACCTGGTGCGCGCGCTGCGCGACGGCAACTAGTGCCTGCGCCGCCTGCGACAGCTCGCTGGCCGCCATCGCGACCTCGCGCTGCTCGCGCGCCGCCGCGGTGATCGCCAGATCGGACTGCCCGCGCAGCGTGAAGGTGGCCTGCGCGACGTCGCCGGCGAGGCGGCTGACGCTCTCGAGCACGCGCGCCATTTCGTCGGTGAGCAGGTTCAGCGCATCGGCAATCGCGCCGGTGACGTTCTCGGTGACCGGAACCCGTACGCCGAGATCCTTGGTGGCGGCGATGGTGCCGACCGCCTTCATGATCTCGATCACCGAGGTGTTGAGCTCCTCGCTGTCGCGGATCGTGCGGTTCAGGCTGGCGACGCGATCGTCGAGCAGGCGGTCGAGCGCGTCGGCCAGGCCGGCGAACTCGTCGCGCCCTTCCCAGCGCACGCGAGCGTCGAGATCGCCGTCGGAAAGCGCCTCGAGCGTCGACTGGATGCGCGCGACCGGGTCGCTGACCGACGCGGCGAGCCGACGGGCATAGATGGTCCCGGCCACCGCCAACAGTGCCGCGGCGATCAGCACCGCGATCCCGGCCGCCTCGAAGGCCGAAGTTCCGCCCGCGCTTCGCGCGGCCACCCAGGCCGCGGCGGCCGCCAGCGCCACCGCGAACGGCGCCGCTGCCAGCACCGCGATGCCGGTGCGCAGGCGCCCCGCGAAGGATCGCTCGGCCACGCGTTCAGTCCGCCAGCAATGCGGCGAGCAGCCGCGAAGGATCGACGTCGTACCATTCGCCACGCCCGCCCCCGGTCGCGCCTTCGCCTTCGGCTTCGCCGCCGGCGTCGACCCGGTGCGCGACGATCGCGTCGAAGAACGGACAATCGGCCAGCGCGCCGGCCTTCGCCAACGGCAGTCCGAGGGCGGCTGCGACCTCGGGCACCGGTTGCGGGGCGCCGTCGACCAGGAATCCGGCGGCGTTCGGCAGCGTTCCGACGACGAGCACGTCGCACGTCGAACGCGTCGCCGTCGCGAGCGCCTCGCGACGCGCGCTTGCGTCGAGCACGACCAGCGGCTGGCCGCGCAACTGCATGAGTCCGGCGACGCGCTGCGGCGCCAGCGGCAGCGGGTGCAGCGAGGCTTGCGCGACGAACTCGAGCGGCGTGCCGGCGGGCAGGCGCACCGGAAGACCCGCGAGGCACACGCCGAAGGACGGCGCCGGCGTCATTGCGCGGCGAACTTCAGCGCTTCGAGCAGCTGCGCTTCGCTGTACGGCTTGCCGATCAGCGCCTTGGCGCCCTGCATGCGCGCCCAGACCTGGTCGGCGCGCTGGCATTTCGTCGAGACGAACACGACCGGGATCGCGCGCGTGAGCGGGTCGGTGGCCAGTCGGCGACAGGTCTGGTAGCCATCGAGATCGGGCATCACGATGTCCAGGAAGATGATCGACGGCCGCTCGCTTCGGGCCTTCTCGATCGCCTCGAGTCCGCCGATGGCCGTGCTCACGCTCCATCCGGCGTCCGTGAGGATCGCCGACATGCGCGCGCGCTCGGTGGCTGCGTCGTCGACGACCAGTGCCGTATTCATCGATGCCCTCTCTCCGGGAGACGACTGCCGGTGCAAACCCGCCATTGTGCCGGCATCGACACGCGTTGCGGCAACCGACGGCACCGGTGTCGTCATCGGCCCGCGCCCGCCTCGTCCGGCGTTCGCGCCGCAGCCGACGGCGCCGACACGCGCCCGGAGCCGGGCTGCAGCGCGCGCGCAGCCGAGGCCGATTGCGGATCGGGCGTCAGTCGCAACAAGCCGCTCAGGTCGTCGATGGCGAGCGACTTGCGCAACTGCTTGACGAGCGCCGCCTCGAGCTGGCGCAGCGGCACCGGCTTGACCAGGTAGCTGCTGCAGCCGGCCAGCGCGCCGCGCGCCAGATCGAACGGCGACGAGCGGCTGGTGAGGATGATGACCGGGACGCCGCGATGTCGACGCCGGATCTGGCGCGTGAGCTTGTAGCCGTCGACGCCCGGCATGACGACGTCGACCAGCACGAGATCGTAGTGGGCGCCGGACAGGCGCGAGAGCGCTTCGTCGGCGCCGGCGGCCAGGTCGCACAGCACCTGCATGCGCGAGAAGGCGATCGACAGTTGCTGCCGAACGGTAGGGCTGTCGTCGACGACGAGCACGCGGATGCGCGGCGGCGCCGGCTCGGCACTGCGCGGAAACGCGACGAGGTTCGAAGGCGCCGGCTGCCCGAAGCGCGACGAATCGTCGGTCTGCGGCGCTCTTGCCGCCTCCGGAGCGACGTCCGCCGGGGCCATCGACGCTGCCTGTGCCGACGCCGCGCGTGCGCGCACGGCCGCCTCGCGCGCGCAGTCGGCCTCGCGCGACTTGCGAGCCGCCTCGCGCAGGAACTCGCGGGTCGAACGCTCGCCCTCGCCGTCGGCCGCGCGCGAGGCGGCAGCGGCGGCTGCGGGCACGGCGGCTGCGGTTGCGGCCGCAGCGTGCGCGTTGTCCGGCGCAGCGTGCGCGCTGCCCGGCGCAGCGTGCGCGCTGCCCGGCGCAGCGCCTGCGCTGCCCGGCGCAGCGTTCGCGTTGCCCCCGCCAGCGCCCGCGCCGTCTTTCGGTCGACGCAACTCGAGTTCGACGACCCGATTCAGGATCGGCAGCAGTTGCAGCGTCAGTCGCTCGATCGAGATCGCGTGCCGGGCGCTGCTCGTCGCGCCGCGCGGCAGCGCGGAGATCACCGGCAGGCTGCGCCCGGCGCTGCGCACTCGGGCCACCGCGCGCAGTCCTTCGGGCGCCAGCGGATTGACGATCAGGATGTCGATGCCCAGCGGATCGGGTTTCGCTTCGAAGCGAAACGCGTAGCGGTTGTACTGGCTGTGCTTGAAGACGATCTCGATCAGGCGCACGTCGCGCGGGTCGAGCCCGGCCGCCGCCACCCGATATTCCGGTCTGCTTTCCATCCCCGCCGCCCGTGATATCCGCGTTCGCGCCGCCATCGGCGGTTCGCGTCGCCGCGCATTGTCGCGCCAAGCCCGTAACTCACCAAGTGGCGTGCTAGCATCGAGCGGACCTTCCGTCGGATCGATCGCATGTCCCAGCGCGATTTCTACGGCTTCGACACGCTCAGCGTGCACGCCGGCGCACGGCCGGACCCGGCCACCGGCGCGCGCATCACGCCGATCTACCTGTCGACGGCGTTCGTGTTCGGCGACACCGACCGGGCAGCGGCGCTGTTCGACATGGAGCAGTCGGGCCACGTCTACTCGCGCATCAGCAATCCCACGGTGTCGGCGCTCGAGGAGCGCATCGCGGCGCTCGAATCGGGTGTCGGCGCGATCGCCACGGCGAGCGGGCAGGCGGCGCTGCACCTGGCGATCGCCACCATCGCCGGCGCGGGCTCGCACGTGGTTGCCTCGCGCGCGCTGTACGGCGGCTCGCACAACCTGCTGCAGTACACGCTGCCGCGTTTCGGCATCGAGACCACCTTCGTCGATCCGCGCGACGCCGACGCCTGGCGTGCCGCGCTCCGGCCGAACACGAAGCTGCTGCTCGGCGAGACGCTCGGCAACCCGGGGCTCGACGTCCTCGACGTGCCCACCGTTGCCGACATCGCACACGCGCATCGCGTGCCGCTGCTCGTCGACTCCACCTTCACCACGCCGTGGCTCCTGCGTCCCGGCGAACTGGGCGCCGATCTCGTGCTGCATTCGGCCACCAAGTTCCTCTGCGGCCACGGCACGGTCGTCGGCGGCCTGCTGGTCGACGTCGGCCGCTTCGACTGGGACGCCTCGGGCCGCTTTCCCGAACTGACCGAGCCCTACGAGGGCTTTCACGGGATGGTGTTCTCCGACGAATCGACGGTCGCGCCGTTCCTGCTGCGCGCGCGTCGCGAGGGACTGCGCGATTTCGGCGCGTGCCTGAGCCCGATGAATGCGTTCGAGATCCTGCAGGGAATCGAGACCTTGCCGCTGCGCATGGCACGACACGTCCAGAGCGCGCAGCACATCGCGGAGACGCTCGCCGCACACCCGATGGTCGAGCGCGTGCTGTACCCCGGACTGCCTTCGCATCCCGACCACGCGCTCGCGCAGCGCCTGCTGCCGCGCGGCTGCGGCTCGGTGTTCGCCTTCGAGTTGAAGGGCGGTCGCGACGCCGGTCGTCGCTTCGTCGAGGCGCTGCGCGTGTTCTCGCACCTGGCGAACGTCGGCGACGCGCGTTCGCTCGTCATCCATCCGGCGACGACGACGCATTTCCGGATGGACGCGGCAGCGCTCGCCGCCGCCGGTATCGGCGAAGGCACGCTGCGTCTGTCGATCGGACTGGAAGATCCGGCGGATCTCGTCGCCGATCTCGAATCGGCCTTTCGTGCCGCCGCGCGCGGCTGAAGCATTCGAAGGCAGGCAAAGCGTGCAAGTCCTGGTCGATGGTCACCGCGTCCATGCCTACACCGGCGGCGTCGATTTCGATCCCGCCCTGCCGGTCGTCGTCTTCGTGCACGGCGCGCAGAACGACCACAGCGTCTGGATCCTGCAGTCGCGCTATTTCGCGCATCACGGATGCTCGGTGCTCGCGCTGGACCTTCCCGGTCACGGTCGCAGCGGCGGCGACCCGCTGCCGACGATCGAGGCGCTCGGGCACTGGCTGGTCGCGGCGCTCGACGCCTTCGGCGTGGGCAGCGCAACGCTGGTCGGCCACAGCATGGGTTCGTTGATCGCGCTCGAGGTCGCCGGCGCCGCGCCCGAACGCGTGCGCGGCATCGCACTCGTCGGCACCGCGTTTCCGATGAAGGTTTCCGACGCGCTGCTCGCGGCCGCGCGCGACGACGAGCCGCGTGCCTTCGACCTGATCAACTTCTGGTCGCACTCGACGATCAACGCGCGGCCGGGATCGCCCGCGCCGGGCTTTTCGATCTTCAACCAGAACCGCCGCCTCATGGAGCGGCAGAAGCCCGGCGTGCTCCGCGTCGATTTCTCGGCGTGCAACGCCTGGCAGGGCGGCTTCGAGCGCGCCGACGCGTTGCATTGCCCGACGTTGTTCGTTCTCGGCGCGCGCGACGCGATGACGCAGCCGCGTTTCGCGCGCGCGCTGATCGAGCGCGCGGCGAAGGCGGCAGCCGCCGTGGGCGTCGCTGCGCCGCGCGTGGTCGAGATCCCCGATTGCGGCCACGCGATCACCTCCGAGGCGCCCGACGCATTGCGCGACGCGCTGCGCGCTTTCCTCGGGACGAGGCAGCCGGCTACACTTCCGCGCTGATCGGCCCCCGCACGCGGTTCGCCGCACGCACGGAAGGGCCGACGACACGACGCCGCGCCCGATCGCGGCGCGACTTGCCGGGGAGGGCAGGCATGAGCACGACCGCAAGCGGGCCGCATCGCAGCTTCGACGACTTCTATCGTTCCTACCTGGGCGAGCACCGCACCCGGTGGTGCCGCCGCCTGCACTTCTTCGGCACCCTGGGGGCGCTGTTCTGCCTGGCGAAACTGCTCGCGACGCTGAATGCGTGGTGGCTTCTGGCGGCGCTCGGCTGGGGCTACGGACTGGCGTGGATCGGCCACTTCGGCTTCGAGCGCAACCGCCCCTTGTCGTTTCGCCAGCCGCTGTACAGTTTCGCCGGCGACTGGGTGATGTTCCGCGACATGCTGTTCGGACGGATCCCGTTCTGAACGGCGCGGCGCTTCGCCAGCGCGCTGCGTTCGCACGCGCGGCGTGGCGCCGACCGCGCGAAGCGGTGCCGGGCGGTGAGCCGGCCAGCTAGAGCGCAGCGCGCGAGTCGGCCACCAGCGGCCGATCGATCGCTTCGGGAATCCCCTCGCCTTCTCGCCCGTGCCGGCGCCCGGCGGACCAGATCTCCTCGAACAGCGCGCGCAGGCTCATCGAGCGCGGATCGCCGGCCCAGGCCCAACGCTCGGCCCAGATGGTGTCGACGCCCGCATCGGGTCGGCGCCAACGGCGAGCGCGACGCCGAAACCGCGCGGTGCGCGTGGCCGGCTCGGGCGCGCCGGCGGCCTCCGGCTCGCCCAGTTGCACGAAGCGCGTGAGATAGCCCAGCCGCGTGAGCAGCAGCGCGACTTCCGCCGCGCGCTCGGCATCGTCGCCGAACGCCGGCGCGACGGCGGACACCGGCATCGCCGCGTGCGAATCGGCTCCGAGCCGATCGCGCATCGCATCGAGCACGACGAGCGCATCGTCGAACCGCGCCGCCGGCGTACGCGCCAGGTGCGGCTCGCCGGAGGCGGCCCAGAAGCGCAGGTTTGCGGCGAGCAGCGCCCCGAGCAGCACCGCCATCCAGCCGAGGAACAGCCACAGCAGGAACAGCGGCAGCGCGGCGAAGGTTCCGTAGACGACCGTGTAGGTCGGCAGGTTCGTGACGTACAGCCCGAGCGCCGTGCGCAGGAACTCGAACAGGAAGGCGGCGAGCACGGCACCGAGGAAGGCGTCGCGCCAGCGCACCCATGCGCTGGGCAGCAGGCGGTACAGCAACGTGAGACCCGCCACCGACGTGACGCCGGGCAGCACCAGATACCAGACATTGCGCACCTCGTTCAGGTCCGCCCCGCGCAGCCACGACGTGGCGACCAGGCCGTGGAAGACGAGGCTGGCGCCGAGCAGCAGCGGGCCGAGCGTGAGCATCATCCAGTGCATCGCCAGGCGGTACGCCAGCGGACGGCGCCGGTCGGCCAGCCAGATGCGGTTCAGTGTTCCCTCGATCGTGTGCAGCGCGACGAAGGCGGTGAGCAGGAACACGGTGAGGCCGATCATCGACAGCTCGTTGGCCTTGGCAGCGAACTGGTTCAGCAGCTCGATCACCGTGTCGCTGATCGACGGCGGAAACAGGTTCACCAGCAGGAAGCCCTGCAGCGCGTCGCGCAGCCGGCCGAACATCGGCGAGGCCGTCGTCACCCAGAACACGATCGAGAACATCGGTGCGATCGCGAGCAGCGACAGGAAGGCGAGGCTGCCCGCGGTCTGCGGCAGGAACAACTGCCGGGCCTGGCGCCACATCGCGCGGACCAGGCGTGCGATCCGGCGCAATGTCGAATCGCTAGAATCGGCGGGGGCACCGGCCTGCACGTCGGCGTCGGCGCCCGTGTCGCCGAGTCCGCCGCCCCCGGCACCCGTTGCGTCGTTGCCCTGCCGCCTGCCACGCCCGCTCATGCCTTCCGACTCGTCGTCACCGCTTCGCCGCATCGTCGTCGCCTGCTTCGTCGCGCTGATCGTGTTGGGCGTCGCGTGGGAAACGTGGCTGGCCCCGATCCGGCCGGGCGCCTGGTTGTTGTCGCTGAAAGTCGTCCCGCTGCTGCTGGCGCTGCCCGGAATCGCTGCCGGACGGGTTCGCGTGCATCAGTGGTGGTCGATGCTGATTCTCGGCTATCTGGCCGAGGGCGTGGTGCGGGCCGCGACCGATTCCGGGTTGTCGGCGCAGCTCGCCTGGGTCGAGACCGCGCTCTCGGCCCTCGCCTTCACGGCGATCGTCCTGCACGTTCGACGCACGCGAGGCCGGCCGCTGCCGGCCGGCTGATCGCCTCGCGCGCCACGTCGAGCACGTCGACGCCGTGGCGCCCGAGCGTCGTCGAGTCGCTCAGCGTGCGGCGCCACGCCCGTGCACCGGGCAGGCCGTTGAACAGGCCCAGCAGGTGCCGCACGACCGCGCGGACCGGCTCCCCCGCCGAGACCTGCCGCCGCAGGTACGGCTTCATCGCTTCGATCAGCGCATCGCGCGTCGCACACGGCGCCGGGCGGTCGAAATACCGGGGATCGACGTCGGCCAGCATCCACGGGTTCTCGCACGCCTCGCGTCCGATCATGACGCCATCGACCCCGACGAGTTGCTCGAGTGCCTCCTCGTGCGTGCGCAGTCCGCCGTTGAGCACGAAGACGCACGCCGGGAAGTCGCGCGCAAGCCGTGCGACCACGCCGTAGCGCAACGGCGGAATCGCGCGGTTGTCCTTCGGGCTCAGGCCGTCGAGCCATGCATTGCGTGCATGTACGATAAACACCCCGCAGCCGGCTTCGGCCACCGTGCCGACGAAGTCGCGAACGAACCCGTAGGATTCGAGCCGGTCCACGCCGATGCGGTGCTTCACCGTCACCGGAATCGAGACGGCATCGCGCATCGCTCGCACGCAGTCGGCGACGAGCGCCGGCTCGCGCATCAGGCAGGCGCCGAAGGCGCCGCGCTGCACGCGCGGACTCGGGCAGCCGCAGTTCAGGTTGATCTCGTCGTAGCCGGCCCGCTCGCCGAAGCGCGCCGCCTGCGCAAGCTGCACCGGCTCGCTGCCGCCCAGTTGCAGGGCGAGCGGATGCTCGGCTTCGTCGAAGGCGAGCAGGCGCCGACGCGGTCCGTGCAGCAGCGCGCCGGTCGTGATCATCTCGGTGTAGAGCCGCGCGCCGCTCGACAGCTGGCGCGCGAGGAAGCGAAAGTGCCGATCGGAGACGTCGAGCATCGGCGCAACGCAGAAGCGATGGCTGCCGCGCGCTGCCACGCCGTGGATCGCCCGCCCCTGCGCCCGCCCGTTGTCCGCCTTCACCGCCTCGCGATCCCGCACTGTCCTGCGCCGACGACCATTCTATTTCCTATCACCTTCGACCGAGCGCACCAGACTTCCGTAGCAGAGTTGCTTGACGAAAGCCATTGCCCGGCCTTAAAAGCCTTTGCGACGATACGAAAAAACGAAACAGGGGAACCGGCCGTGGCCACCTGCGTGCTCATCATCGACGACCACCCGCTCATGCGCGACGCCGTCCGGGTCACCATGGACTCGATCGTGCCGGGCAGCCGCATCGATCTGGCCGCCAGCTACGCCGAAGCACGGCGCCTGCTGTCGCTGAAGGTGCCGTACGAGTTCGCGCTGCTCGACCTGAGCCTGCCCGACTGCAGCGGCTTCGACGCGCTGCGCGGCATGCGCGAGCAGTTTCCGCACCTGCCCGTCGTCGTGCTCTCGGCCGAGATCGACCGCGAAACGATCCTGCGCTGTCTCGACCTCGGGGCGGCCGGCTACATTCCGAAGACCTACCACTCCGACGTCGTCACGCACGCGTTGCGCCTCGTCTCCTCGGGCCACGTCTACGTTCCGCGCGAGGCGATCGATCCGCGCTGCGGCGCCAGGGAGCCGAGCCGGGCGCGCGCGGTGGAAAACGACCCGCGCCACCTCGGCCTCACCGATCGGCAGTGCGACGTCCTCCGGCTGATCCTCCGCGGACTGCCGAACAAGCTGATCTGCCGGCAGCTCGACCTGGCCGAGGGTACCGTCAAGGTGCACGTCAGCGCGGTGCTGCGCGCACTCGGCGTGCGCAACCGCACGCAGGCCGTCATCGCCGCCAGCCGCCTCGGGCTGCGCATGACGGAGTAGACGGTCCGCCCGATCCGGCTCGCCGCGCCTCTTGCACTTCGCCGCGCTCTCCCCCATATCGAAGGCTGCGGAGGAAAACGATGAGCGAATCGATCCACGTCGTCTGCCCGCATTGCGGCAAGACCAATCGACTGCCGGCGCAGCGCGCATCCGAGCAGCCCGACTGCGGCGCGTGCAGCCGGCCGCTGTTCCCGGGCAAGCCCGTCGAGATGGACGACGCGCGCTTCGACGACTACCTGCGCCACAGCGACCTGCCGGTGGTCGTCGACTTCTGGGCGAGTTGGTGCGGACCGTGCCGGATGATGGCGCCGCAATACGAGCAGGCGGCGAAGAAGCTCGCCGGCCGCGTTCAGTTTCTCAAGGTCGACAGCGACGCCAACCCGCAACTGAGCCAGCGCTACGCAATCCGCAGCATTCCGACGCTTGCGCTGTTTCGCAACGGGCAGGAGGTGCGTCGCACCGCGGGTGCGATGAGCGCGGCGCAGATCGAAGCCTGGCTCGCCGGCTGATCCCGACCGGCTCGAGCGTCGTCGAGCGACGTCGAGCGAGGCCGCGTCAGGCGCCGTCGAGCGCCGCGCGCCAGTAGTCGAAGGCGCGCGGGTTCACTCCGCACGGTTCACTCTCGCGCAGCCGCTCGAGGCAGTCGAGCAACGCGCGCGCCTCGTCGCCCAGCCCCAGCACGCGCATGCTGCGCAGGATCCGCGTGATGCGCAGGTCGTTGTGTCCGCCGTGCCGAAGCCAGGCGCTGCGCTGCGCCCAGTTCCCGGCCGGCCGCACCTTGCCGTCGTCGCCGAGCGCCAGTCCGTAGAAGCGCAGCATGCGCAGGAAGCTCGCGCGCAGGTGCGCGCGCAGCAGCGCATCGTCGCGAAAGGCCTGCTGCACTTCGGCGCCCGCCAGCGGGGCAGCGGGGTTGACCGCGCTCGGCTCGGGCAGCGGGAACAGCCACTGGATGAAGTCGTGCGTCGACTCGAGCCAGTCGTCGTCGGCCCGCAGGATCTCGGACAGCAGTCGCCCTCGGTCGTCGTGGCGCGTGCCGCGCTGGAACGCGACCAGGTGCTCGGCGGCGGCATTGCCCACGGCAGCAGGACTTCCGGCGCACTCGCCGCTACGGGCGCAGGTACGCGTAGCCGTCGCGCTCGCGCTGCACGATTTCGACGACGCCGGAGGGCACGTAGCCGATGCCGGAAATCATGTCGGCCGGCGTGAGCTTGCGGCCGCGCATCGTGTTCTCGCAGGCCACCACGCGCACGCCGTCGCGCGCGGCCTGCACGATCCGCGCCTCGACGGGCGAGCCCGCCTGCAGCATCGCGATGCCCGGGCCGTAGACGACGAGTTCGGCGACGACGTTCTGCGCACCGATCCCGCGCTGCAGATTGCCCAGGTTGTTCAATGCCAGGTTCCACGTGCGCGGGTTCTCGTCGCTCACCTGGACCACGACCTTCATCGGCTCGGCCGCCGCCCTCGGCGTTGCCGCCGGCGTGTCCGGCGACGCCGGTTTCATGCCCTGCGCGAACCCTCCGCCGGCAAACGCGAGCAGCGCGGCCGCGGCGATCAGGGAGCCTCTTCTCGTTCCTCGCTTCATGAAAGAATCTCCTCGGGAAGTTGCCGTGCGCTTCGGTCGCATCGGGTGCGCACGAAGGCGGATCATCGAGCAATCGGCGTGCGCGGATCGCCATGCCACCACTGCGCGCGCAGGCGCACAGGCACGGGCGTACTACAGGCACGGGCGCGCAGGCACGGGCAGGCACGGGCGTACAGGCACCGACGCGCAGGCACGGGCGCGCAGGCGGACAGGCACGCAGGCGTGCGGCACTTCGCCGCGCTGCAGTACCATCGCCGTTTCCGCTTCGCCGCCCGCCTTTCGTCCGCCCGCCTCGCCTTTCTCCCGCCCGCCTTTCGTCGGCTTTCCTCCGTCTGACGCCCGCCGTACATGCCACCCGACACCCGCGACCCGAGCCCGTGCATCGACGACGAGCGCATCGCGCAGATGCTCGTCCTGCCGCCGCCGGAGGACCTGATCCGCTTCTTCCCGATCGCCGGCACGCCCGTCGAGCGCCAGGTGCTCGAGGCGCGCGCCGCGGTGCGCGCAATCGTCCGTAACGACGACGACCGCCTGCTCGTGGTGATCGGCCCTTGCTCGATCCACGACCCGCGCGCGGCGCTCGACTACGCGCAGCGGCTCGCCGAACAGCGCAGCCGGCTGCGCGACACGCTCGAGATCGTGATGCGCGTGTATTTCGAGAAACCGCGAACGACGGTCGGCTGGAAGGGCCTGATCAACGATCCGTATCTCGACGAGAGCTGTCGAATCAACGAAGGGCTGCGCGTGGCTCGTGCGTTGCTCATCGACATCGCACGCCTGGGCGTTCCCGCGGGCAGCGAACTGCTCGACACGATGTCGCCGCAATACCTCGCCGACCTCGTCGCGTGGGGCGCGATCGGCGCGCGCACCACCGAAAGCCAGGTGCATCGCGAACTTGCCTCGGGCACGTCGTCGCCGATCGGTTTCAAGAACGGCACCGACGGAAACGTGCGCGTGGCGATCGACGCGATGCTCGCAGCGCGCTCGCCGCACAACTTCCTCGGCATCCACAAGAACGGCCACGTCGCGATGGTGCGCACGCTCGGCAATCCGGACTGCCACCTGATCCTGCGTGGAGGCCGAACGCCGAACTTCGATGCGGCGAGCGTCGAAGCGGCCTGCCGCGCCCTCGCCGACAGCGACTGCCGCACATCGCTGATGGTCGATTTCTCGCACGCCAACAGCGGCAAGCAGGCGCATCGCCAGCGCGACGTCGCCGATGCGGTGTGCGCACAGATCGCCGGCGGCAGCCGCGCGATCCTGGGAGCGATGGTCGAAAGCCACCTCGTCGAAGGCCGCCAGGCCTTCACGCCGGGCGTCGACGACCCGCGCGCGCTCACCTACGGGCAGAGCATCACCGACGCGTGCCTGGGCTGGGAAGACTCGGTGCGCGTGCTGGATGCGCTCGACGCGGCGGTGCGGATGCGCCGACGCAACGGCTGAGACGCCGGCGAGCGCCGCGTTCATCGGCGCAAGCGGACCGTCCGGCCGGGCGGTGCCGCCGCGCGTGCGAAGCGCGAGGACGGCGTCGTTGCGGTGCAGCGAGAATGTCGTCGTCACCGCCGGTTCCATGTCGCGCCTCGTCGTTGTTTCAATCGCTGCACTTCTCGCCGCTGCCCTCGGCAGCCACGGGGCGCTCGTCGCGGCCTTCGCAGGCGGCGTCGCCTGCGCCGCCGCAGGCGAGTTCGTCTTCCACGTGCGTCGCCGCCGCGCCGCTCGAACGGGCCGCGCCCGGGCTTCGCCCGCGCCGGGCGCACCGGGCCTGCCGACGGCATCTCCGCCCCGCGCAGACGACGGTGCCGACGACGAGTGGCAGATGCTCGACGGCGAGGACGGCGAACTCGTCACGCTGCACGATGCGCGAGGCGTCGTGCGCTACGCCTCGGGTCCGTTGCTCGAGCTGATCGGCTTCACGCGGCAGCAATTGATCGGCCGGCAGGGGCGCGACCTCGTCCATCCCGACGACCTGCCGATGCTGCTCGCCACCGTATACGCGGCGCGCAGCGAGTCGCAATCGGCGCCGCTGCTCCTTCGATTGCGCGACGCCCGTGGCGGCTTCGCGTGGATCGAGGCCGAATTTCGCCACAGCGCTTCGCGCAGCGGCGAGCCCGAAATGCTTTGCGTGGCGCGCAGCGTCGCTCGAAGCACCGGCGCGCACGCCCAGGAACAGGACCTCGCGCACCTGCACTCGCACGTGCACGCGCACGCGACTCCGGCGCGGCGTCCGAGCGCAGCCTGCGCGCCGTCGCGTGGCACGCCGTCCGTGCCCGACCCCGTGCTCGGCCCGTCGCTGCAGGACCTGTGCCACGCCTTCGAGCGTCGCGAATTCACGCTGCACTACCAATTGAAGGTGGGCCTGGCGGACTGGCAGGTCACGGGGATCGAAGCGCTGCTGCGCTGGACGGCACCCGAGGGCGCCGGGCGTACCGCACAGATCATCGAAGCGGCCGAGCGCACGGGTTTCATCGTCACGCTGGGCGAATGGGTGCTGCGCGCCGCCGCGCACCAGAGCCTGCAATGGCGACGCGCCGGCCTTCGCCATCCGGTCTCGGTCAACGTCTCGCGCGTGCAATTGCAGGATCCGGGCTTCGGCGACCTCCTGCGCAAGCTCGTCGCGCGTGATCCGCAACTGCCGGCATGGCTCGAGCTCGAGCTGACCGAAAGCACGTTGAGCGGCGACGGCGACCGGACGGTGCACGCGATCGCGCAGATCGTCGCGCTCGGTTTCCGGCTGCACCTGGACGACTTCGGCGTCGGCTGCTCGAACCTCGCGCGGCTCTCGCGCATGCCGCTGCGAGCGCTGAAGATCGACCGCTCGCTCGTTCGCGAGCTCGACGCCGGCGGCTCGGGCGGCGCCGTCGACGCGGCGTTGTCGCTGTCGCGCTCGCTCAGGCTGAAGGCGATCGCCGAGGGCGTCGAAAGCCCCGCGCAGCTCGAGCGCTTGCGCGCGAGCGGCTGCGACGAGGCGCAGGGCTACCTGCTGTCGCAGCCGATGTCGGCAGACGCGCTGCGCACGCTGATCGGGCCCGCGTCGCCGCAGGCTATTGCTCTGAGCGACGCCTCGCGACATCCGACGCCTTCACTGGCGGAGCCGTGTTTCCCGCGCGTCAGCCGATCGAGTACCGGGTGCCCCGGATGAACAGCAGCGCGCCATCCGGCGACTGCAGACGCAGCGGGCTGCCGCAATCGCGGCGCGCCGGGCGCCCGGCGCGCTCGTCGGCACTCGCCGGCAACGAATGCGTTCGATCGGGCGACGCCATCGGCGCCGCCGCTTCGAGCGAATTCCACGCCCCCGACCCGTCGGCGGCGAACGCGCCTGCCGGAGCGCCTGGCAGGGGTGTCGCTGCGATCAGCAACGAAACGATGGACGCATTCATGCTCTGCTCCTCGTCTGGATCGCGCGCGTGGCCGGTGCGCGAAGCGGCGCCGGTGGGCAGCCCTTCGCGCAGCCAGTGCATCGTCACGAAGCCGAGTCGGCACCGCCTCCGGCCAGCCGTGTCGAATCGAAGCGCAACGGCGCAATCGCGGTGATCTCGCCCTGCTGGTTCAATTCGCCCGCCGCCGCCGCGCGGGCGACTTCAGCCCTGACCTCGGATCGCGTGAGCGTCGACGGCGCGGACGCGAGCATCGGGTATTCCATCGCCTCGCCCGTCGGCACGAGTTGCCCCGCAGCGGCGGCAGTCGCCGCTTCGGCCTGCACTTCGGCGCGCGTGCGCGTGGAAACGAAGTGGTCGTCGAACTCGACGATCTCCTGCGCGGCCACCGGCAGCGCGAACGATGCGACGAAGAGAGAGACGACGATCGAGGAAGCGTTGGCCGTTTTCATGATGAACTCCTTTTGCGTTGATCCGACTTCGACTGCGATCCGTTGCAGCGGCTTGCGCCGTCGAGTCAATGACTGAGTCGTGCAACGGCATCGAAGCGTGACAACGCATTCGACGCGGCGCCGGGCACGTGACACCTGGCCGCGAGCAGCCGGCGCAGAACGAGTCGCGCGCGATGCAGAAGCATCCGGCAGTGGTCCTGCGAGATCTCGAGTCTTCGACACACCTCGTCCGTGTCGAAACCCAGTTGCTCGTGCATCGCGAACGCCTGCCGACTGCGCGCCGACAATCGCTCGACGCACTCGGCGATCGCCGCCGCCAGTTCGCGCTGCTCGAGCACGCGATCGGGCTGCGCCGGGGACGACGAGGCCGCGCCGAATCGCTCTGCAGCGCCTTCGCTCCGATCCTCGACGTCGACGCCGTCGGTGCGGCCATCGAAGTCCCTCGCCTGCAGCGCCGCCGCGTACTCGCTGGACCGATACCAGTCGGCCGCCTTGTTGCGCAGGATCGCCACCGCCCAGGTGCCCAGGCTCGCTTCGCCCCGGCGCCCGGCGTACCCGCGCAGCACCGCGAGCAGCGTGTCCTGGACGAGGTCCTCGGCGCGATCGCGATCGGCCACCAGGCGGCGCGCCTGGCGCAGCAGCATCGCCCGCAGGCCGGCCAGTTCGGTGCTGGCCTCGTCGACGGCGCAGGGACTACCATGATCGATCTCGGTGGGATTCATCGCTTCGCTCCTTCGCCGGTTCGCCCGACGAAACCATCGTGCGGCTTCGAACGGCCCGACGGCAGACTCGATAGCGGCTACTCGAGCGACTACGCGCGCCGGGGCAGTAGGCGCAAGCGCGTAGGCGATGCAGGGAGAACACCATGCGCTGTCTCGTGGTCGACGACCATCCACTGACGCGTACCGGCACGGCGCTGGCACTGCACAACGTCGACCCGACCGTCGAGGTTCTCGAAGCGGAGTCGCTCGCGCGAGCGCTGCAGTGCCTGGCGGCCCAGCCGCCGATCGACCTGGTGCTGCTCGACCTGGAACTCGGCGACAGCCAGGGCACGGCGACGCTGCGCTCGCTGAAAGAGCACCTCGAGGGTTGCGACCCGTCTCCGCGCGTCGTCGTGTTGTCCGGCCACTGCGAGGTCGAACTGGTGCGCGAGGTGATCGATCTCTACGCCACCGGATTCATCCAGAAGGCAACTTCGAGCGTGATCTTCCAGCACGCGATCTCGATCACATTGGCCGGCGGCGTCTACATTCCGGAGATGATCCTGCGCGACATGGGCGCCCGCGCCGAAGCGCGCGCGCCCAAGCCGGACGTGCCGATCGCACCGTTGACGCCTCGCGAGAGCGAGATTGCCGCCCTGCTCGTGCGCGGCCTCACCTACAAGCGCATCGCCCGCGAACTCGAGAAGCGGGACGGCAAGCCGATCTCCGACCACACCGTGCGGGCGCACGTCGGAAACATCGCGTGGAAACTCGGTGTCACGGAAAACGCCAAGGCCGGCGTCATGGCCGAGATCGCACGGCGCAGGCTCGTCTTTCCATGAGCGGCACGGCCTGGATGGCGGCGCGACCGGGCGCTCGCGTCATCAAGGGACTTGCGCGCGCTGCGCTTCGGCCACCGGCTGCAGCGCTTCGTCGAGCGCCTGTCGAAGACGCCGGGCGCTGACCGGCTTGTGCAGCATCGAATACCCCGCGCAGGCCACGCGTGCGAGTTCCTCCGGAGAGGTATCGCCCGAGATGACCAGGGCAGCACACTCGAACGACTCCCCGTACAGGGCCCGCAGGTTCGCGATGACCATCTCGATCGCCGCCAGGCCGTTCCCGGTGCCAGCGAGCCGATAGTCGGACACGACGACCTGCGGAGCGAACTCGGCCTGCGCGAGCGCGTGCATCGCCTCGACGCCGGAGCCGGCCTTCAGCACGCGGCAGCCGAGATCCTCCAGCGTGATGCCCAGCGCATCCAGCGCAAGCGGGTCGTCGTCGATCAGCACGACGAAAGCGCCCCGCGCGAGATCCGGCGCAGCGGTGGCGGGCAGCACGTTCTCGGCGATCTCGTCCGACTTCGCACGCGGCACCTCGACCGCGAAGGTCGAGCCGACTCCGGGACACGATTTCACGCGGATCCCCAGGTTCAGCAAACGTGCGAGATCGCGCACGATCGCCAGTCCGATGCCCAGGCCCTTGCGCCGATCGCGCGCGCGGTTGTCCACCTGGTAGTACGCATCGAAGATCCGCTGCTTCTCCGAGCGGGCGATGCCGATTCCGCTGTCCGCGACGAGCACGCGCACCGTATCGCCGCGCGGCACCGCGCGGATCGCGACAGCGCCGCAGTTCGAGTAGCGCACGGCATTCTGGGCGATGTTGCGCAAGACGCGCCCGAGCAGGACCTCGTCCGACTCGCAATGTCCGCCGTTCGATTCGATGCGCAGCGCGAGCCCCTTGGCTTCGGCGAGCGGGCGAATCTGCGTCTCGACGCTGCGCAGCAGGCGATCGACCGGGAACACACGGAGGTCCGGCTTGATCGCGCCCATCGAGATCTTCGAGAAGTCCAGCACGCCGTTCAGCAGGTTCTCCATCACCGTCACCGATTCTTCGATCCGGTCGATGGTGGGCACCGACCGCCGATCGGTGCAGGTGCGCCGCAGGTGCTCCACGTACTGCACGAGCGCGTGCATCGGCTGGCGAAGATCGTGGCTCGTCGCCGCGATGAAAGTCGTCTTCGTGCGGTCGGCCTCCTCGGCGCGCGCGCGCGCCTGCTCGGCTGCCGCGCGCGCCTCCTGCGCCGCCTGCTGCTCGGCGCTCTTCTCGGCGAGCAGCTCCTCGTTCTCGAGCGCAAGCTCGATCGCCCGGGTCACCGCGAGTTCCTGGTTGCGGGCGAATGCCAGCACGACTGCACCGTAGATGGCGAAACCGAAGCCGAGGCCGAGATGGAAGAGGTCGCCCAGGCGCAGCAGGCCGGTGACGAAGACGACGCACAGGGCGCCGGTGAAGCCGAGCACGACCGGGCGACAGACGGCCTGCGCCCCTGCGGCGCCCATCATCACCATCGCCATTCCCGCCAGCAGGAAAGCGTCCTGCTGGACGCTGCGAGCCGGCAGCAGCAACCACGCGGCGCTTCCCCAGCACGCGCCGGAGACGGCGAAGTTCGCGACGTGCACCCGCACGGTCGCGATCACCTCCTCGTCGCTCGGTCCGCCCCGCTCGGCCCAAACGGCATACGCCGACTTGGCAACGATCGCCAGCGCCGTGATCACTGCCCAGGCGAGCACGTACGAATCGAAGCGGAAGCTCCAGCCGGGTCCGACGTGCGACATGCCGACCAGGCCGATCACGACGCCGCCGAGACCCGCGGCGGCGTGGCGCGGCATGTCGCGCGTCGCCAGGCGAATCCGGGTGGCGTCCACCCGCCGCCGGATCTCTGCGCTGCGCGCAAGATCCGTGCCGGGAACGCGCGGTGCGAGAGGATCGAACAAGCTGCGCCCGTCCTGCTTCACTGGTCGTCACGCAATGATCGCGCTGCCGCGCCCGCGGCGCCATACCCGCAAGCGTCTACACGTCCGCGCCATCATCGGCGCAACCGATGTCGACGCCCGCGACCGCTATACGCGGCAGTGGCTTCGGCTCAGAATCGTCGATGCGCAGGCGGATTCCCGAAGCGGCGGGCCGCCGGCGACCGGCTCGGATTCGGGGAGGCACGCGAATGGACGAGCACTTCGACGCGATCGTGGTCGGATCGGGTTTCGGCGGCTCGGTGGCGGCGTACACGCTGACCGAAGCCGGCATGCACGTCTGCCTGCTCGAGCGCGGGGCAGCCTACCCGCCCGGGACCTTTCCGCGCAGTCCGGCCGACACCGCACGCAATTTCTGGGACCCAAGCGAGAACCTGTACGGCCTGTTCGACGTGTGGTCGTTCAGCCGCAGCGAAGCGATCGTCGCCAGCGGACTGGGCGGTGGATCGCTCATCTACGCAAACGTGCTGATGCGCAAGCCGCCCGAATGGTTCGACGCGAGCCGCTCGGCGGGCACCTGGCCGCTTGCCTACGCGGATCTCGAGCCGCACTACGAAGCGGTCGAGGCGGTCCTGCAACCGCAACTGTTTCCCTCTGCCGCGGCGCCGTACCCCGCCGTGCCGAAGGCGTCGGCTTTCCGCGAAGCGGCGCAACGCGCGGGGCTGGAACCGGTGGCAACGCCACTGGGCGTTGCGTTCGCCAACGTCGGCGAGCCGCCGCGGCCCGGCGCCCCGCTCCGGGAGACGGTGCCGAACCTGCACGGCGCGCCGCGCAGCACTTGCCGGCTTTGCGGCGAATGCGACCTCGGCTGCAACTCCGGAAGCAAGAACACGCTCGACCTGACCTACCTTTCGCTCGCCGAACGCAACGGCCTGGACATCCGGGTGATGGCCGAAGTGCGCGCCTTCCGGCCCGCGGCAGCGGCGCCAGGGCGGCACGAATACGAGGTCGACTACGTGCTGCACCGTCGCGACGCAAGCCGTCGCGACGACTCCCCGCGCACGATGCGTTGCCGCTATCTGATCCTGTGCGCGGGCACGCTGGGAACGACCTACCTGATGCTGAGAAATCAGCCGTCGTTTCCGCGCATCGGCTGCGCGCTGGGCACGCACTATTCGGCGAACGGCGATCTGCTGTCCTTCGCCCTCGACTGCTCGGAATCGACGCAAACGACGAAGCGCGCGCGCGCAGGGCGTGCCCGCACGCTGTGCGCGTCGAGCGGTCCGGTGATCACCTCGACGTTTCGCAGCAGTCGTGCGAGCGGAACGCCATACCAGGTGCAGGACGCCGGCTATCCCGAGTTCGCGGGTTGGCTGGCGGAGACGGCCGACGTGCGCCGATCGCTGCCCAGGGTGCTGCGTTTCGGCTGGCACCGCGTCGTCGACCGGGTGAGAGGCGAACCGGTGTCCGAGATCGACAGCGAGATCTCGCAGCTGCTCGGACCGGCGCGGCGCAGCAGCACTTCGCTGCCGTTGCTCGGCATGGGCTTCGACGCGGCGAACGGCGTGTTTCGTCTTCGACGGCGACGCCGCACCGGTCGCCCGTATCTCGACGTCGACTGGAACCCGGCAGGCTCGCACCGGCACTTCCGCGCGCTCACCGAAGCCTGCCGCCGGATCGCCGAGGAGCTCGGCGGCACCTTCGTCGAGAACCCGCTCACGCGCACCTTCGGGCGCATCGTCACCGTGCATCCGCTGGGCGGCTGCCCGATGGGCGACGACCCCGCCAACAGCGTGGTCGACGCTTTCGGAGCCGTTCACGGCTATCCCGGGATGTACATCGCCGACGGCTCGGTGATGCCCGGCCCCGTCGGCGTGAACCCGAGCCTGACGATCGCCGCCTTCGCACGGCGTGCGGCCCTCGAACTGCTGCGTCGCGACCGCTCGCCCGCGGCAGCGACCCCACCGGTGCCTGCCGTGCAAGCGACTGCGGCAGCGGGAGAACAAGCCACCGCGCTTTCATTCGAGGAGACGATGCGCGGGTACGTCGCCCGCGGGCAGTGGGACTTTCGCTCCGGCTACGAGAACGGGAAGAACGAGCGCAGCGAAATCGTCCTCGCCCTGCGCGTGACGATCGCCGATCTCGAGCGCTTCCTCGCCTCCGAAGAGCATCGGGCGGCCGTCGCCGGGCATGTCTCGTCGAGCCTGTACGGCCACGATCTCGGCATCGAAAGCGGCTCGCTGGACATCCTGCGAACGAGCGCGGGCGACCTGAACCGCAAGCGGTTCGTGTACCGCCTGCATCTGCGCGACGAAGGCGGAAGCGAAATCACGCTCTCCGGATACAAGGACGTTCACGATGACTTCGGATTCGATCTGTGGCGCGATACCACGACCCTGAACCTGAACGTACTGTCGGGACACGTCGCGGAGGGCGACGATGCCAAGGCCGACATCGTCGCGGCGGGGCAGGTCCGACTGTCGTCGAGCGCATTCCTGAAGGAACTCGTTTCGCTGAAGGCGCGCACCGCGGACGGAGGCGCCGACACGCGAGCGGTGCTCAGGTTCGTGCGCTTCTTCCTGCGAAACCTCCGGGAGGTCTACGGCCCGTCGTTCGCGCGCAGCCCGGTCGCCGGCCACGATCGCGAGATCGCACTGCACACCACCGAGGGCGTGGCCGGCGCGTCGTGCACCACGCACCCGTTCCTGACCGACGACAGGATCGACCTGAGCCTGCTGCGCTTTCATCGACGCCCGTGCACGAACGTCGTGATGATCGTCCATGGGCTGACGACCTCGAGCGACATGTTCATCATGCCCGAGCACGCGAACCTGGTGAGTCACCTCCTCGACCACGGTTTCGACGACGTGTGGACGCTCGACTGCCGGATGAGCAACCGCTTCCCGTACAACCTGCTGCGGCACCGAAGCACGCTGGACGACGTCGCGCTGTTCGATTTCCCCGCGGCGCTGCGCACGATCCGGGAAGCGGTCGGCGAACACGCCCGGATCCACGTGATCGCCCACTGCCTGGGCGCGATGGCCTTCTCGATGAGCCTGTTCGCGCACGCGAGCACCGGCGTGAGCAGCCTCGTCGCCAACAGCGTCTCGTTGACCCCGATGGTTCCCGGCTGGTCGCTGGCCAAGGGAATCGTCTCGCCTTTTCTCGCCGAGTACGTCCTCGGATTCGCCTACCTCGACCCGCGCTGGAGCGAAACGCCCGGCTGGACGCTCGGCAAGCTGTTCGCCAGGGCGGTCAGCGCCTTTCATCGTGAATGCGACGAACCCGCCTGCCACATGTTGAGCCTGATGTGGGGCACGGGTTGCCCCGCGCTGTACAGCCACGGCAACCTGGCCGAGGTCACCCATCGGCGCAGCGGCGACCTCTACGGACCGACCGGCCTTCACTATCACCGCCACGTGCGCAGGATGATCCTCTCGGGCAACACCGCCGTGAAGTACGACCGCGGCAACCCGCGCCATCGCGCGCTTCCCGACGACTACCTGCAGGACGCCGCCGACGTCTCGACGCCGATCCTGTTCCTCACCGGGCAGGACAATCGGGTATTCCGCGAGTCGAACATCGAGTGCTTCCGCCGACTCGAAAAGATCGTCCCGGGAAGACACGAACTGCGCGTGATCGCGGGCTACGGGCACCAGGACGTCTTCATGGGCAAGCGATGCGCCGAAGACGTGTTCCCGCACATCGTCCGCTTCCTGGCGAAGCACGCGACGGGGCCGGGCGAGCAGGCGCGCGCGTCTGGACGTCCGCAGACGGCTCGCGCATGATGGCGCGGGTGCCCGGCGCTCCCCGGCCGTTTCGCGCGAGCCGCCCGGCACACGTTCGCACGCCGCTGCGCTTCGTCAATCGGAGTCCTCGATGTACACGATCGCTCGCCACGAAGCCTTCTCGGAGAGCGCATTCCTCTGGGAGGTGCTGGCGCCCGACGTAGCGAGGGCCGCCGAGCCCGGGCACTTCGTCATGCTGCGCCTGTGCGAAGGCGGCGAACGCATCCCGCTCACCGTCGCCGACTACGACCGCGAACGGGGCACCGTGACCGTGGTCGTGCAAGCCCTGGGCAAGACGACCCGGCAGATGCGCGACGACTACGCCGAGGGCGACCGCTTCGACGACTTCGTCGGCCCGCTCGGGCTGCCGCAGCACATCGACAAGGTCGGGCACGTCGTGCTGGTCGGCGGCGGACTGGGCGTGGCGCCGATCTTTCCGCAGTTGCGCGCCTTCAAGCAGGCCGGCAACCGCACGACCTGCATCGTCGGCTTCCGCAACCGGGATCTCGTGTTCTGGGCGGACAAGCTCGCCGGATACGCCGACGAACTCGTCGTATGCACCGACGACGGCAGCGCCGGGCGCCCCGGGTTCGTCACCGAGGCGCTGAAGGACCTGCTCGATCGCGAAAAGCCCGATCTCGTGGTGGCGATCGGCCCGATGCCGATGATGCACGCCTGCACCGAAACGACGCGGCCGTACGGCGCGAAGACGATGGTGTCGCTGAACACGATCATGGTCGACGGAACCGGCATGTGCGGTTCCTGCCGGGTCACGGTGGGCGGCGAAGTGAAGTTCGCCTGCGTCGACGGCCCCGATTTCGACGGACACCTGGTCGACTTCAAGGAACTGCACGCGCGCCAGAAGCGCTTTCGCAAGCAGGAGGCGCAGGCCGTCGAAGACGCCGCGCACGTCTGCAGCATCGAGCACAAGCTCTTCGTCGAGGGCAAGCGCACGTACAAGAAGTTCTCGGCGCTCGAGCGCCACCAGGTGAAGATGCCCGAGCGCGATCCCGCCGAACGCGCGCAGAGTTTCGCCGAAGTCAATCTCGGCTACGACTACGGCGCGGCGCTGCGCGAGGCCGAGCGCTGCATCCAGTGCATCAACCCGACCTGCATCGACGGCTGCCCGGTCAGCATCGACATCCCGCGCTTCATCCGTCACCTGATGGTGCGCGACCTCGAAGGCGCCGTCGGCGCGATCCACGAATCGAGCATCTTCCCGTCGGTGTGCGGACGCGTGTGCCCGCAGGAAAGCCAGTGCGAAGCGCAATGCATCCTCGTCAAGGCGAAGATGGAGCCGGTGGCGATCGGCCGGCTCGAACGCTTCGTCGGCGACAACGCCAGGCCCGCGCCGGTGGTGCCGCCGCGCTTCGAGACGTCGCTGGGCAGGGTCGCGATCGTCGGCTCGGGCCCGGGAGGGCTCGCCGCTGCCGCCGACCTCGTCAAGTACGGCGCCGAAGTCACGGTGTACGAAGCGCTGCACGTGGTCGGCGGCGTATTGCGCTACGGCATTCCGTCGTTCCGGCTGCCGCGCGAGATCATCGACCGCGAAGTCCGGCGCCTGCAGGACTGCGGCGTGCGCTTCGAAACCAACAAGGTGATCGGCAAGACCTTCACCGTGCCGCAGCTCACCGAGACGATGGGATTCGATGCGGTGTTCGTCGCCGCCGGCGCAGGCGCCCCGGCCTTCCTCGGCATCCCGGGCGAATTCGCCGGACAGGTGTACTCGGCCAACGAGTTCCTCACGCGCGTGAACCTGATGGGCGGCGACCAGTTTCCGTACCGCGACACGCCGATCGGGCTGGGCGACAACGTCGTCGTGATCGGCGCGGGCAACACCGCGATGGATTGCCTGCGCGTGGCCAGGCGCGTCGGCGCGGCGCACGTGCGCTGCGTCTACCGCCGCTCGGAGGCCGAAGCCCCGGCCCGCGTCGAGGAACTGCGCCACGCGAAGGAAGAAGGCATCGAATTCAGCTTCCTGCACGCACCGGTCGAAATCCTGCTCACCGACGACGGCGACGTGCGCGCGATCCGCGTGCAGAAGATGACGCTGGGCGAACCCGACGAGCGCGGCCGGCGCTCGCCGGTGCCGCTGGATGAATTCGTCGAGTGGGCGTGCGACACGGTGATCTACGCGCTCGGCACGAAGGCCAACCCGATCGTCGCGAAGGCCACGCAGGGCCTCGCGCTGAACAAGTGGGGCTACATCGTCGCCGACGATCGCACGCAGGCGACCAACCTGCCCGGCGTGTTCGCCGGCGGCGATATCGTCACCGGCGGCGCGACGGTGATCCTCGCGATGAGCGCCGGGCGTCGCGCGGCGCGGGCGATCGCTGCATACCTGCAGCGCCAGCCGCGCAACTGGCCGATCGCCGTCGAGGATATGGAGACCTTCGTACCCCCGGTACCGCTTGCGGCGACGACGAGCTGAGGAGCGCACCATGCAGTGTCCGAAATGCCACCGGCCGCTCGACGATGCCGACGACGGCGTCTACATTTGCTGCGCCGACGCCGTGCTGCAATGGCGCTGCACGCGCTGCGCGAAGGTCAGCGACGGCTTCGCGTTTCCGTACGGGCGATGCCCGCAGTGCGGCGGCGAGCTCGAAATGCTCGGTGCTCGCGGGCTCGACGCCGGGCCGGCGCTCGAAGGCATCCGCAAGGCCTTCGAGATCGAACTCGGCGGCCAGGCGTTCTACCGGCGCGCCGCGGCCGACACCGACGAACCGATGCTCGGCGAACTGTTCGACGCGCTGGCGCGGATGGAGAGCGAACACATGCGCACGCTGTCGCGCCGATATCACGTCGCGGAGCCAGTCGACGTGAGCATCGCCGACCTCGACGTGGCCGCGGTGTTCGGCGGCGTCGTCAACCGCCCGGCCGATCCGGCGAACCTGTTTCGCATCGCGATCGCGCTCGAGAACCGCGCGAGCGCGTATTTCACCGACTGCGCGACACGCGCCGAAGAGGGGTCGCCGGAGCAGCACCTCTACCGGGAACTCGCGGCCGAGGAACTCGAGCACGTGCGGATGCTGAGCACCGAGTACGCGCGGTGGGAGGCAGGCAAGCCCGGACTGCTCGGGGCGCTTTGACGGGAAAGGGTGTGCCCGCGCAGGGACTGCGGGGGG
>JACDJA010000680.1_pt1 | contig 36027 bp, 30 predicted proteins | sample 7449241 | NCBI WGS metagenome assembly JACDJA01 (sample SAMN14253289, study PRJNA609438) | sludge metagenome | isolation source: initial anaerobic sludge | collected 2018-12-20 | reverse complement strand
GGTCGCTGGTATGTGAAGCCGGCTTGCTCGTAGACGCTGCGTGTCAGGTTGTACAGGAACGATGCCGACATCTTCTTACCCTCGGGGATGTCGTGCGGGTACCCCTCGACGACGCCTCCGCCCGCGTTCCCGATCAGGTCGAGAGCGCCTTGCAGTGCGGCTGCTGCGACGCCTCGCTTCCGGTAGGCCTTGTCCACGTAGATGCAAGTCAGCCGATAGTGCGGGAGCGTGACCAGGCCCGCCTCGTAGTCCTTGCGGTGGTGGATGCCGGGCAGCTCTTCGGGGCTGCCGTACTGGCACCATCCGACGGCGCGATCACCGTCGAAGACCAGCGCCGCGTGGGCTCGCCCTTGGCTGACGAGTTGTTCCTTGTAGGCGCGTCGGCCCTCGCTGCTTCGGTTGTCGTCGGGGTCGGGCGGGTGGAAGTTGGTGCACCAGCAGAAGGGCGCCCCCATGGACCCGTTGCCCTGCCGCTCGATCAACCGGGCGAAGTCGTCCCAGGTGTCGGGTCCGAGCGGTTTGATCGTGTAGATCGTCATGCCGGGGGATCCTCTCCGACTCGACCGTCGATGGCCTCGCGGATGAGGTCGGCGTGGCCGGTGTGGCGAGCGTATTCCTCGATCATGTCGATCAGGATGCGCCGGAGGCTCGGCGTTCCCCAGCCGTCGAAGTGGTGACCCTTGGCCCGATCGAGCCCTCCGTCGGCAACGGCTGCGGCGATGAGCACGCGCGACTCTTCGACCGCGGTACGCCAGTCCTGCCACGCCTGGTCGGCGTCGGCGTCGGCGGTCCATTGCCAGTCACGTTCCCAGCCGTCGTCATCACCGGCGGACGCTGGTTCGTGGTCGTGCAACTTCCAGGAGAACGAGTTCGCTTCGCACCGGGCGAGGTGCCGGAGCAGGCCTCCGATCGTCATCGTCGAGGCCCCGACGGTGGTGGCCATCGCTGCGGCGTCGAGGTCGGCGCACTTCCATGCCAGGGTGCGTCTCATCCGTTCGAGCGATCCGAGCAGGGTCTCGAGCTCATTGCCGGCCAGCGGTGGCTCGGTCAACACGGCGGTGGGTGCGGTGAGGTTCGATTCGTCGGTCATGAGGCGATGGTAAAGTTGAACCCGGACGATCTACTTCCTCGAATGGCAGAAATCCATGGCCCCTGATCTGAGCCCGACGGCTCGGGCGTTGCTTGCGTTCGAGGCGATCCAGAACCGTCCCGGTCTCACGGGCGACGAGCTCGCCGCGCGTCTGGGTGTCACCGACCGGGCGGCGCGTCGCTACGTCGGCATCCTGCGCGAGGCGGGAATGCCTGTCGAATCGGTGAGCGGTCGGTACGGCGGCTACTCGGTGGGGCGCGGCGCCCGGGTGCCGCCGCTGATGTTCAGCACCGCCGAAGCACTCGGGCTGGTGATGGCGCTGCTGCGGGGGTGGCACGGATCGATCAACACCAGCGATCCGGCGGCGACAGCGCTTGGCAAGATCCTGCGGGTGCTCCCGGATGCTGCTGCCGCGCCGGCGGAGGCACTGCGGCGAGTCGTCGCCCAGAACCCGAGCGACGCCGCAGCGACTCCCGACGCGTCGCTGACAGCGCAGGTCGCGCACGCATGCGAGACCCACAGTCGACTACAGCTCGCCTACCGGTCGCGGCCCGGTTCGGACCACCCGATGGTCGTCGACCCATGGGCCGTCGTCGTGCGCCATGGCCGGTGGTACCTGCTCTGCTGGTCCGTCACCGCGGACGCGCGCCGGGTTTTGCGCATCGACCGGATCGTGAGCGCAGAACCGATCGACGGTGGAGCGGCACCGCCGATCGATCTCGACCCGATCCGAGAAGTCGAGGACCACCTCGCCGACGGGTGGACCCACCACGTCGAGGTTCACATCGCCGCCACATTCGACGAGGTCGCCCGATACGTTCCCCGGGCACTCGGCCGCCTCGTTCAACTCGACGCGCACACATGCGCGCTCCGGGGCAGCACGGACGACCCCACCTGGTACGCCGCTCAGTTGGGGTTCATTCCCGCCCCGTTCACGCTCGTCGGTTCCGACGCGGTCCGGGTAGCGCTGAACGCGCTCGCCGACCGGTTGCGCGCGGCCGCGTGCTCCGAACCTGCGTCGCCCAACGCGACGCGCTCTCGTCAAGCCGGGGCTCTGATGTGTTGAAAGGCGGTTGTGTTGCAGTGCCTGGGGCCGACGGCCATCGCAGTCAGGAACGCCGGTTGCGGACGTGGTTCGCTGCCACCCGCTCGTTGCCTCGCTTGTAGTTGCCAGTCATTCGCGCCATCAGCTCCTGATCGTCACCGATGATGACGTCAGCGACGAACCCTGCTGCGCGGGCTCCACGCAGCGTCGCGGCTACCTGGCCGTGGTGTCGAATCACGACGTCGCCGTTCTTGCGGACCGTGAACGTGAAGCCCTCCGGAGATCCCACATCGCCAGTATGGTCGCGGTTGTGCCGTAGATCGACCGGGGTCGAGCGTTCCTGTCAGGCCCAGCACGACCAGTCCTGACGGATGCAGCGCGTGGCGGTGCCGATCAACGGCACGAACTGTGCTCGGGTCGTCTGCAGTCGGATTGCGGCGGCCGGCGTGGGCTGCCGTAGTGCGCTGGGTCACCTCTTTCGGACGCGCCTGCGCTCGGTCACTGCATCACACCCCGGCGTACTGTTGGCACCAGGGCTCGCCACTCGATCGATGCGCCCACGCTGCTCCACCTCGTCGCGAACGATCTGGAGCTCGATCCCGCACATCAGCTGGTGGCTCCGAACCACATTCGTTGTCAGGCGTTGTCGGTGCTGCTCGCAACCGTGGCTTCGGGGGACATGACCGAGCGGACTGCCCTAGAGCACCATGAGCGGTTGACCGAAGTGAAGATGTGCTTGCTCGGCGATCGTGTGTCGCGGCGCACCCTTGGAGGCTGGCGAGAGAGCATGGGTGGGATTCGACGCTCGACGCGGAGTACATCGCGGTGTGCAAGCTGCAGGCCGATGCCTTGATCTCGGTCGACCCGGCGATGGCCGCCAAGGCTGGATCGATCGTGCCGCTGGCGGAGTTGGTGGATCTGATCGTGATCTGACGTGGCCCGTCGACTCGTTCGCACCGACCCCGAGATCCGGCGTGCGATACCCAGCGTCCTTCCCCGACTGCTCCTGCCGAGCAGCCGCTGGGCGCTGAGTACGATCGGCGCATGCCCACCCTCGACCTCCTCGGCCACCCGACCTGGTACACAGTCCAAGGAGCCGGTGACGAGACCGTGCTGCTGCTGCACGGCGGGCTCTCGAACAGCGATGCGATGCTCGACAGCATCGGCGGTCCACTCGCCGAGCATTGGCGGGTGGCGGCATTCGATCGCCGTGGGCACGGCAGGACCGCCGATACGTCGGAGGCGTTCCACTACGAGTCGATGGTCGACGAGACGATCGCGTTCATCGAGCACATCGGCGGCCCCGTTCACATCGTCGGCTGGAGCGACGGTGGCATCATCGGGCTGCTCCTTGCGCTCCGCCGACCAGAGCTCGTCGGACGGCTCGTGGCGATCGGCGCGAACTACCACTGGAACGTCCTCCCGGATCTCACCGGTTTGGCAGCGGCCGACGACGCCGGCGGAGACGGAGCGCCCGACGCAGAATCTGGAGACACTGGAGACAGCGGCATCGTCGCGCTGATGGCGGCGGCGTACGCCGAGCGCTCGCCCGACGGCCCCGACCACTTCGCCGTCGTCGCCGCCAAGGGATTCCACCTGTTCGGCATCGAGCCCGAACTGACCGCCGAGGATCTCGCGAAGGTGTCGATCGCCGTGTTGGTGATGGCCGGTGATGACGATCTCATCCCGCTGAGCCACACCGCTGCGTTCTTCGCCGGGCTGCCCGAGGCCCAGCTCGCGATCGTGCCGGGAGCGTCACACGGACTGCCGATGGAGCACCCACAGGAGGTCGTCGGTCTCATCGAGCGCTTCCTGGGCTCCGATGTTCCGCCGATGACGATGATGCCCAACCTGCGCGCCTGAGGCTGTTGTTGGCACGGCTGGGGTCGTCGCCACGTACGGTGTGCGGCGTGGTGCGCTGGGGTATGGTGTGCACGGCGAGCTGCCTCGCCGGACTCTCTCCTCGGCACCCGTGCCGCCGAGCTTCGGAGAGCAAAGGGGACCTTGGGTGCTCGGCGTGAAGGAACCGATGTGTCCCTCGCGACCATCGACGAGCGCGGGACGTCGACGGATCGCGGCTGACACATGAGGTGACCTCACATGACCAGACAAGAGTCGTTCAAGCGCCGTGTTCGCGAGCGCATGGAGAAGACCGGTGAGCGTTACGGCGCTGCCCGGCGTGTGTTGCTCGGCGGGTTCGCCGACGCCGCGCAGACCGACATCGGCGCGGTGAAGCGCACGGGGCGCGTCCGCGCCTCGCAACCCGAGGTCGACGACGGTGCCATCAAGCGTGCGACAGGCCGCGACTGGGACGAATGGTGCGATCTCATCGATGCCTGGCCGGGCCGCGATCGCGGCCACACCGCGATCGCTGCCCACGTCGCTGAGACGTACGGAGTCGAAGGCTGGTGGGGGCAGGGTGTGACGCTCGGCTACGAGCGCATCACCGGCCGCCGCGTGGTGAACCAGATGGCCGACGGCACGTTCAGCGCCGGCAAGACCCGCACTGTCACCGCCGATCTCGCTGAGCTGCGATCGCTGATCGCGAACGACGCCGACCGGCCTGCGCTGTTCCCCGGGCTCGAGACGCGCCTGCGATCCAAACCCGACAGCAAGGCCTTGCGCGTCGCTGTCGAGATCGACGACCAGCAAATCGGCTCCGCGCTGTTCTCCTTCACGTCGAAAGCCGACGGTCGGGTCATGGTCAACGTCTCGCACGATGGGCTACCCGACGCTGCGGCCGTCGAGCGGTGGAAGCAGTACTGGACCGACTGGCTGGCAGCGATCGACGACACCGCTGACTCCTGACGGATCGCTGCATGGCTGCTGCAATGGAAAGGGGCGCCCCACATGGGGGCGCCCCTGCCTCGCGGTGCGTCACGTTCTGTTGATGGCTACCTTGGCGACGGCCTCGGTGGCCGGGCGGATGGGAACCGTCACTTCGAGCACACCGTCCTTGTAGGTGGCCTTCACCTCGTCGGCCGCCGCCCCTTTGGGCAGGGTCACTGCCCGGTGGAACGATCCGTAGCTGAACTCGGAACGGAAGCTGTCGGCCTTCTCGTCGCGTTGCTCCTGCGTGCGCTCGGCCTTGATGTGGAGCATGCCGTCGGCAATCCACACGTCGGCCTCGGTGTCGGGATCGATGCCGGGCATCTCGGCTCGCACGACGTACGCATCCTTGGTGTGGCGCTCCTCGAGCTTCATCGCCTCGAAGGGTGTGAACCACGCAGGAAGGGTGTCGAACCAGCGCCGCATGTCGGGCAGATCCGGGAACCGGTAGGTGGGCTCCGTCTTGGTCAATGTCCCGTGCTTCATAGGGTCCTCCAATTGATATCCGATGGGGACACTTTTCTTGTACGGCGCATCACGCCCTCCGCATAGGGGCCATGGTCACGCAGTGCCGTTGCCGACGCGTCGGACGCCGGCCGGCGAACGCGCCGATCGGACGGAGCCACCTGGCCCCGCCCGATCGGCGCGAGTGGACGTGGTGCTGCGTGGCTCAGGCGGCAGTTGCTCGCCGGCGAGTACCGAACAGCACCAGGGCACCGAGGCCGCTGAGGCCGGCGGCCAGCGCGATCATCGTGCCGGAGGAGGCGCCGGTGTGTGGCAGCTCGCCGCCTTCTGTTCCCTGGCCACCGTCGCCGCCCTGGCCGCCGTCATCGTCGCCGCCATCGCCCGGGTCGCCCGGATCGCCGTTGGTGAGGTCGCCGGGGTTGCCCGGGTCGGTGGTCGTCGGGGCGGTGAAGTCGTCGGGACGATCCGGGTCGGTGGGCTCGGGATCACCGTTGGTCAGGTCGTCGGGTCGGTCGGGGTCGGTGGGCTCGGGATCACCGTTGGTCAGGTCACCCGGGTTCTGCGGAAACGTCGGGTCGGGGCCTACTTCCGGGCCGTTGCTGAGGTCGAGCGGGGTGCACCCGTCGGTGAACCGCTCGGCCAGGATCTGCTGGCCACCGACCGTCAGCCGGAACTCGCTGCACTCGTTCGGTTTCGAGGCAGCCCAGTCGTGCAGGCCGAGCAGCTCGGTGTCGTCCTCCGTCTTCTGCAGCGGGTAACTGCCGCTGTAGGTCATGTGCGAACCCGGGTCGTCGACGGATGCGGTCGCCGAGGCGAGCGCATAGATCTTCAGCGCGACGAACTCGTCGCAGGTGTTCACGGCATCCTGGTAGCCGATCTGGAACATCCACGAGTTCTGGCCTTGTGCCGTGAAGTTCCAGTCGAACCCGTCGTTGCTCCATGGGGTGCACGCTGGTGCCGGGGCGATGTCGAGGGCGTCGATCGGCTGCACCGGGCTGTCGGCGAACGCCGAGCCGGCGGCGCCGAAGGTGATGACGCCGGCACCGATGGCGGCGGCCAGTCGGGCGATCGTGCGAGTGCGGGTGTTGCCGTTGGTGTTGCCGTTGGTGTTGCGGTTGCGGTTCATCTCAATGTCTCCTTGGTAGGTGCCGTACGTGGCGTGTTGCCAAGGAGAGAGACGAGTGCGCGCGACCTTGCAGAAAAGCGAAGAACTTCTGCAAGTCGTTGATTCGTGAGGCCGGCGAGGGCGCTAGTTGCGCTTCACGCGACCGCGCAGCGAGCGGAATGCCAGTGTGAACGAGATGATGCCCATGCCGGCGATCGCCAGCAGCGCCTTGCCCAACGAAGCCCACTCCCACCCTGTCTGCATCAACGCGCGCATGCCTTCGAGCAGGTAGGTGGTGGGGTTGAACTTGACCGCAGTCGCCAGCCAGCCCGTCATCGCTTCCTGGGGCAGGTAGGCGGTGGTGAGGAACGCGAACGGGAAGAACAGCAGGAAGGCGTTGTTCACCGCGGTGGGGTTGCCGGTGCGCAGCGCGATCGCGTAGGGGAAGCCGGTGAACGCCAGGCCCCACAACCCGGCCAGCAGCACGAACACCACGATGCCACCGAAGCCGGTGGCGACGTGGATGCCCAGCGCCAGGCCGAGCAGCAGCACCGGCACCGCCAGGGCCACGATGAGCACGAAGTCGGCGGTCATCAGCCCCAGCAACAGCGTGCCGCGGCGCACCGGCGTGAGCAGCAGCCGGTCGAGGTAGCCGTTCTGGATGTCGGTGACCAGCGCGTTCGCGCGACTGACCCCCGTGACCGCGAACACCACGGCCACCGGCAACTGGAACGCCTTGTAGTCGAACCCGGGAGGGAAGCTGCCCTCCACGAACGTCTGCAGCGCGCCGACGTTGACCACGAAGAAGAACAGCGGAATGGCCAGCGCCGGCCCGAACGCCTCTGGGTCGCGCCAGGTGAGGCGCAACGCCCGCAGGCTCACCGTGCGCAGGTCGGTCCAGAAGCCGGCGCTGCGCGGGTGCACCCGCTCGCCATGCTGCACGGCGGTGGCGACGGAGGTCATGCCGCGTCCTCCTGCATGCGGCCGCCGGTCATGTGCAGGAACACGTCGTCGAGCGTGGGAGTGCGCAGGGTGAGGCCTTCCACCGCCAGACCGGCGTCGGCCAGCGCAACCGCGACCGGGCTGATGGCCGATGCGCCGTGGGCCACCGACATGGTGACCTCGTCGCCGGCGATCTCGACGCGAGCCACGTCGGCCAGCCCGGCGACGGCTTGCGCGACCTGTGCCGCGGTGCCGCGAGCGACCCGCGCCACGATGACATCGCTGCCGATCGAACGCTTCAGGTCGGAGGGCGTGCCTTCGGCGACGAGCCGTCCGTGAGCGATGATGCCCACCCGGTTGGCCAACGCATCGGCCTCCTCCAAGTACTGAGTGGTGAGGAAGATGGTCATGCCCAGCTCCTGGTTCAGGTAGCGCACCTCCGCCCACACGGCCGCGCGGCTGGTGGGGTCGAGCCCAGTGGTGGGCTCGTCGAGGAACAGCACCTGTGGCTGGTGGACCAGTGCCGCGGCCAGGTCGAGCCGGCGCTTCATGCCGCCCGAGTACGTGTTGATGCGGTCGTCGATCGCGTCGCCGATGTCGACCAGTTGCAGCAGCTCGGTGAGGCGACGCAGGCGCTCGGCCTTCGGCAACCCGTACAGCCGGCCCTGCAGGTCGAGCAGCTCGCGACCGGTCTGCTTGCCGTCGAGCGCGGCATCCTGCAGCGCCACCCCGATGCGCAGGCGCACCTTCTCGGCATCGGTGGTCACATCGAACCCGGCGACGCGGGCCGACCCGCCCGTGGGTGCGAGCAACGTGGTGAGCATGCGCACCATGGTGCTCTTGCCGGCGCCGTTGGGCCCGAGGAAGCCATAGATCTCACCCGCCGCCACCGACAGGTCGACCCCATCGACAGCGCGCTTGTCGCCGAAGGCGCGGGCCAGGGCGTGTACGTCGATGGCGCCGCTCATCGCACCGAGACTAGTGGTTCGCGACCGGAGGTTGCGGTGACTCGGTTCAGCGTCGCGAGCGCAGCATGGCCTCGATGCGAGCCACGCGGGTGCGAGCAGTGGGGTGGCTGGCCGCCAGCCGGTCGCGCCAAGTGAGTGGCCGATCGCCGCCGAAGTCGGCCACGAACCGGCGCAGCGCGGTGGCCAGCGGCCGCCCGAACCCCATGCCGACCACCCTGCGATCGGCCTGGAACTCACTGTTGCGACCCACGACGTTGGCGAGCATGTTGCTGAGCAGCAGCCCGCTGAGGAACACCCACGACACCGCGGTGAGCAGCGCGGCGACGCTGCGCCCGACCGCGGTGATGGCCGACGAGTGGCTGGCGTAGCTGGTGGTGGCCGCCGAGGCAACGTTCTGCAGGAAGAAGCCGATGCGCGCGAGCAGCAGCACCGGGATGCTGAGCCACTGGCCCACCGTGAGCGCGACCGTGTGCAGGCCGAGGTGATGGCTGAGCTCGTGTGCCAGCACGCCCGACAGCTCGTCGCGCGGCAGGGCCTCGATCGCGTACGACGTGACCACCACCAGGTGGCCGCCGCACGCGAACGCGTTCAGCTCGTTCGACGGCAGCACGGCCAGCACGTAGCGGCGTGCAGGCAGGTCGTTGGCCTGCAAGACCGGTCGCCACGCCGGCGCCAGCACGCTGCGTTGCTGAGCCGTGGGTTGGCGCGCCCCCAGCAGTGGGGCCAGCACGAACACCTGCACCGGGCGCAGGAACAACAGCACCACCGACGCCAGGTAGCCGCCGGCGAACCACAGGAACGGGACGTCCCACACGAGGTGCACGGGGAACCAGATGACCGAGATGGCGAGCAGCCACACGGGCGCGACGGCAAGCACCGGCGCGAGCGCGGTGATGGCCGACGTGTCGACGTTTCTGCGAGCGGCTTGCTGTCGCCGCATGGGTTCCACGAGGTCACGATACGAGAGAAACCGCTGCTCACTGGCCGTGAGCGACCGTTCACAGGAATCTCTGCTATCGCCCAGGTCAGAAGTGCCGATAACTAACCTGCAACAGCGGCGCGACTCTCCGCGGCGCGTAGAGATCGAAAGGGTGAGCATGACGTCGACGGTGCCTTCAACGCACAGTCCCGGCAGCGAACCCTCCGTCGAAGACCTGCTGGAGATGGCCAGAAGCGTCGATTCGTCCGACCTCGGCAAGGCCCGCTCGATGGTGCAGCAGGCGCGCGTGATGGCCCGCGCTCGGCGCGATCCGCAAGGCGAGGCCGAGGCGCTCTACCGGCTCGCCGAACTGTCCTACGCATCGGGGCTCAACAACGAGGCGTTCGCCGTCGCGCTGGAAGCGCGCGACCTCGCCCACCAATGCGGCGCTGCCAAGTCGGAGGTCAATGCGCTCAACCTCATCGCTGCGGTGCAGTACCAGGCGGCCAACTTCTCCGATGCGTTGGCATCGGCGCTGGCAGCACTCGAGCTCTACCGAACCACCAACGAGCGTTCGAGCGAAGGCCTGCTGCTGAACTCGTTGGCGGTCATCCAGCACAGCCTGCGCGACACCGACCGGGCCATCGTCACCTATGAAGCGGCGCTGATGGCCAACAAGGGTCAGGACCGCCCGGATCTGGATGCGGTCACCCTGGCCAACATGGCCAGAGTGCGCGCCGACCGTCACGAGGACCTGCTCGCCGTCAGCCTCGGCGAGTCGGCGCTGGCGCTCGCCAAGGAGCACGCTCCCGAGTTCGTGCCCGAGATCCTGGCTCGCCTGGCCATCGCCTACGTGTCGCTGAGCGCGCTCGATCGAGCGCTCAGCTGCCTCGACGAGGCCGACTCGGTGATGCGCGACCGCACTGCTCGCCGAGTGGCACTCTCGCCCGGAAGCGTGGTGACGGTGCGCACCGCTCGCGGCGACCTGTACGTGGCTCAGCACCTCCGCGATCACGCGCTGCGCGAGTGGGGCAGCGCACTGGATCTGGCCACCGAGGCCGGCATGACGGAGGTCGCGCTCAGCGTGCGCGAGAAGCTGGCCAACCTGTGCAAGGAGATGGGCCGCTTCGAGCAGGCGCTCATGCATCAAGAAGCGCGCTACCTGTTGAACGAGGAGATGTTCAACCGTGGTACCGACCTGCGCATCCGCACGCTGCAGATCCAGCACGACACCGAGGCCGCTCGCCAGCAATCGGAGATCATCCGGCTGCGCACCACCGATCTCGAGGAGATGGTGGGGCAGCGCACCGATCAGATCGAGCTGTTCCAAGTGGAGGCGCTGCAGCGAGTTGCCGAGCTCGCCGAGTTCCGCGACACCGACGCCGCGGCGCACCCGGTGCGTGTGGGCGATCTGGCTGCCGACGTGGCGGAGGAACTGGGCGAAGACCACGAGTACGTCGATCGCCTGCGCCTGGCGGGCCGCTTGCACGACATCGGCAAGGTGGCCGTCCCCGACCAGATCCTGATGAAGACGGGTCCGCTCACCGCCACCGAGTTCGACGTGGTGAAGACGCACACATCGCTGGGCAACGAGATGCTCATCGGCAGCCCGTCGCCGGTGGTGCAGCTGGCCGCCGAACTGGCGCTCACGCACCACGAGCGGTGGGATGGCACCGGCTATCCCAACGGCGTGGCGGGCGACCTGATTCCCCTCAGCGGGCGCATCGTGGGCGTCGCCGATGTCTTCGACGCGCTCATCAGTGCCCGCGTGTACAAGCACGCGTGGTCGCCGGTCGACGCCATCAACTACGTGGTGGCCGGCCGCGCCTCGCAGTTCGACCCGCGCGTCGTGCGCGCGTTCATCGCGGTGCTGCTTCGCCGCGATCCGTCGCTGGCGCCGCTGCTCGACCGGTCAGTGCTTGCATGACCCACTCGCCCACCAGTTGGGCGAGATCGTCGATCGGCATCGCGAGCCGGCCGATGCGGTGTGCGTGGCTGAACGACGAGACCGCGCCCAACACGCCCACCGCAAAGAACATCGCCTCGCCGTCGGGCACCAGGCCGTCGCGCTGTGCTGCCTCGATGAGCCGGCACACGTCGGTCGCGTAGACGTCGCTGCCCTCCCGCATCACCGGGCTCAGCGCTTCGTCGGTGCGCTCGACGTCGAGCAGCGCGAAGTACATCTGGTGCTCGGCCATGAACCGCACACTGGCCTCGGCGCCTTGCCGGATGCGAGTGACGGGATCGGCGGTGGGATCCATCGCCGCCGCTTGCGCTCGCCGCAGGCTGAGGCGCATGGTGCGTACCAGCTCGCCGAACAGTGACTGCTTGGTGGGGAAGTACCAGTAGAACAGACCCTTGGCGACGCCGGCCGCCGCGCAGATGTCGCTGATGCGCGTGGCGCCGTAGCCCTTCTGCGTGAACAGCTGCTCGGCGGCGTGCACCAGCTGCTGCTTGCGCTCGTTGCCCTGCTCGGTATGACGGCGATCGTCGGTCACGTGCTCAGTTCAGCAGGGGATTGACCCGCGGGTCAATCCGGTGCCCGTCCGGACTTCTACACTGCACGCCATGACTGCGTTCAAGGCCGGCTCGCGAGCAGACCGCATCACCGAGCGCGCGCGCAACGAGAAGTGGAAGAACCCGCCGCTGTACATCGAGATGCTCGAGTGCATCAACTGCGATGCGTGCCTGCGCCACTGCCCGCCGCAGTTCGGGGCCATCTTCAACCACGGGCCCGACGTGGTCATCGTGCCCGAGCTGTGCAGCGGCTGCGACAAGTGCCTGCCGGCATGCCCGGTGAACTGCATCTACCCGTTCGAGGACTGGCAGGCCAAGGGGTCACCGGTCGAGTGGTGGGATCATGCCGCTGGTCCCGACGACCCGTATCTGTGAGCTGCTGACATACTGCAGGCCATGACTGCACTGATTCCCGGGGCCGAGCCCTGGTCGCACCTCGGTTCCTCGTCGCACGGGGCGCTGGTCCTGCACGGTTTCACCGGTAACCCCGGCAGCATGCGCGGCGTGGCCGAGGCGTTGGCCGCCGCCGGCTACCACGTGGAGATGCCGCTGTTGCCGGGCCACGGCACCACTGTGGAAGAGATGATGCCCACCCGCTGGGCCGATTGGGCCGGCGCCGCAGAGGCCACCTACCAGGCCCTCGCCGCTCGCGTCGACAAGGTGGTGGTGGTCGGTCTCAGCATGGGTGGCGCGCTCACGCTGCGCCTCGGCGCCGACCATCCGGAAGTGGCCGGCCTGGTGTGCATCAACCCCGCGACGCAACCGCAGGCGCCAGAGGTGGTGGCCATGCTGCAGGGCATGATCGACGGCGGCACGCACCTCATCCCTGCCATCGGCAGCGACATCGCCGACCCCGCAGCGCACGAGTCGGCCTACGAGGCCACACCCCTCGCCCCGCTGCTGTCACTGGTCAACGACGGCCTGGCCCCGCTGGCGTCGGAGTACGGCCGCATGCATCAGCCGTTGCTGCTGCTGAGCTCGCCGCAGGACCACGTGGTCGAGCCGGTGCAGGGCGACTTCCTGGCCGCCAACTACGGCGGCCCGGTGCAGCGCATCCTGCTCGAGCGCAGCTACCACGTCGCCACTCAGGACTACGACAAGGAGCTCATCTTCGAGTCCACGGTCGCGTTCGCCAACAGCGTCACCGCCTGACCTCGTGGTCGCCGCTGCGATGTCGCTGGTCGCCTCCATTCCCAGCCCCTCCGACGGAGTGCTGCACATCGGCCCGTTGGCCATCCACGCCTACGGCCTGATGATCGCGCTCGGTGTCGTGGCTGCGGTGTGGCTGGCCGGTCGTCGCATGGAAGCCGCCGGCGTGGGCACCCGCGACGACATGAGCTCGATCGCACTGTGGGCGGTCGGCGCCGGTGTGGTGGGCGCGCGCTTGTACTACGTCGTCACCGACAAGAGCCAGCCGTGGAAGGAGCCCAGCCGCTGGCTGAAGATCTGGGAAGGCGGCCTGGGCATTCCCGGTGGCTTGCTCGCCGGGGTGCTCGTCAGCATCTGGGCCATCCGTCGTCGTGGCCTGTCGGTGGGTGGTGTGTTCACGGCGGCCGCACCGGCGATCCCGCTGGCGCAAGCCATCGGCCGCCTCGGCAACTGGTGGAACCAGGAGCTGTACGGTCGCCCCACCACCCTCCCGTGGGGGCTGGAGATCGACGATGAGCACCTGCCCGCGGGTTACCCGTCGGGCACCACCTTCCACCCGACGTTCCTGTACGAAGCACTCTGGAACCTGGCGCTGTGCGCGCTGCTCATCGTGATCGGCAAGCGGATGGCGCTGCGCCCCGGCCGGCTGCTGGCGGTCTACGTGGCGGGGTACTTCACCGGTCGCTTCTGGGTCGAAGGCCTGCGCATCGACCCCGCAAATGCCGGTGGTGGCCTGCGCCTCAACCAGTGGGTGGCCCTGGTCGTGGTGGCCGCCGCCGTGCTGTACCTGCTCGTCGATCGCCAGCGGCATCGTGGCATGCCGGCCGACGTGACCGACAGCGAAGTCATCGACGACGACGTGACCGACAGCGACGTGACCGACATCGAAGTCATCGACAGCGACGTGACCGACGACGTGGTGACCGACGGCGACGTGATCGAGGCGCTGCCCGTCTCGGCCGCCGACGGTGACGGCGAGTACGTTCCGCAAGATGAGTGACGACGTCGTCCTGTTCGAGCACCGCCAGCCTGGCATTGCGCTGATCACCCTCAACCGTCCCGAACGACTGAACGCGTGGAACGGCCCGTTGGCCACTCGCTACTTCGAGCTGCTCGACCAGGCCGCCGCCGACCCCGACGTGAAGGTGATCGTGGTCACCGGTGCCGGTCGCGGTTTCTGCGCCGGCGCCGACATGGAGACCCTGCAGAGCATCGGCGCCAGCGAGGGCGCTGGTCGCGGCGAGGGTGCTGGCGGTGCCGAGGCCGCAGCCGGCGGCCGCCCGCAGTACCACACGACGCTCATCCCGAAGCCGGTCATCGCTGCTGTCAACGGCGCCTGCGCGGGCATCGGCATGGTGCAGGCACTGATGTGCGACATGCGCTTCGCAGCTGCCGGCGCCAAGTTCACCACCGCGTTCTCGCGTCGCGGCCTGATTGCGGAGTACGGCATGAGCTGGGTGCTGCCGCGCCTGGTGGGCACGGCGCGTGCGCTCGATCTGCTGTACTCGGGCCGCGTGTTCCTGGCAGAGGAAGCGGCGCAGATGGGCTTGGTCAACGAGGTCGTCGCCCCCGAGCACCTGCTGGATCGCACACTCGAGTTCGCGGCCGAGCTGGCCACCTACGCCTCACCGACGTCGATGTCGGTGATCAAGCGACAGGTGTACGGCGACTGGGATCGCGGCCTCGTGGCTGCCACCGATGACGCCATCGAGATGATGAAGGCGTCGTTGCGCCGCAGCGACTTCAAGGAAGGCGTGGCGAGCTTCCTGCAGAAGCGCCCACCGGCCTTCGCCGCGGTCGACGAAGAGGCCTGACCGGCTCACCGGCCGCCGCTGCGCAGTTCAGCCGAGCGCGCGCAGCTGCTCGGCCAGCACCTCCGGGATCACCGGGTTGAAGAACTCGTCGCACGCCACCTCGGCAGCCGCGATGAAGCGGGGCACGCCGGCGCTGCGCCACGGCGACACGATCTCGATGTTGAACCACGCCTGCGGCCACTCACCGCCATCGGTGGGGCGCTGGTTGAGCCACATCATGTAGGGCAGCGGCCGGTCGAAGAGGCGATCGAGACGAGCCATCACATCGGTGAGCAGCGCCGCGAGATCGTCGCGGCCGGCGCCGTCGAGTGCGACCAGGTCGGGCACCTGCAGCCGCGGCGCCAGTGACAACGCGATCGGGTAGGTGCTGGCCGGTGGCACCGCGGCCAACCACCCGCCGTGCTCGGCCACCAGGCGCTCACCGGGATGCAGATCGGGGGTCCACTTGGCGTCGAGCAACCGCGCCGGGCGCTCGGGAACGTGGTCGTAGGCGTAGATCTGTCCGTGAGGGTGAGCGATGGTGGCACCCACCTCCGGGCCGCGGTTCTCGAACACGAGCACGAAGTCGACATCGGCGCGTGCACCCAGTTGAGCGGTGCGTTGCGCCCAGAGATCGATCACCTTGCGTGCGCCGTGCGTGCCCAGCGAAGCGAAGGTGGCGTCGTGCTCGGAGGTGTACAGCACCACCTCGCAGCGCCCGCCCGGCATTGCCGGCCAGCGGTTCTCGAAGCAGCGCACGTCGTAGGGCTCGGGGGCTTCGCGGCCGCCGGGGCAGAAGGGGCAGCCGGTGCTGGGCAGGTTGGGCCGTGCCTGGCGCGTGCCAACCACGTGCACCACCGTGCCGAGGTAGGGGTCGATGCGAACGTCGTGCGGTTCGGTCATGGCAATCAATCTGGAAGGCGAAGACCCGTAGCGGTGTCGAAGAGGTGCAGCGCCCCCGGGTCGGGGCGCAACTGCACCGTGTCGCCGGCGCGGGCAGTGGAGAGGCCCTCTGCGCGCGACACCATCGTCGCGTCGCTGTGGCCCTCGGGTGTGCAGTACAGGAAGCTGTCGCTGCCCAGTTCCTCGACCGTGGCGATGGTGGCATGCATGCCGGTGCCGTCGTGGCTGAGGTGCAGGTTCTCGGGCCGCACGCCGACGGTGAGCTGATCCGACGTGAGTGCCGCTCGCTGTTCGGGTGTGAGCGGGATCTGCAGCGCGGCGAACTCGGCGCCGTCGCTGTTGACGGTGCACTGCATCTCGTTCATCGCCGGTGACCCGATGAAGCCGGCGACGAACACGTTTGCCGGCCGGGTGAACAGCTCGCGGGGCGAGGCGCACTGCTGCAGCAACCCGTCCTTGAGCACGGCCACCCGGTCGCCCATGGTCATCGCCTCCACCTGGTCGTGGGTGACGTAGACGGTGGTGACGCCCAGGCGTCGCTGCAGCGCAGCGATCTGCGTACGGGTCTGCACGCGGAGCTTGGCGTCGAGGTTGGACAGCGGCTCGTCCATCAGGAAGACCTTCGGGTTGCGCACGATCGCCCGCCCCATCGCCACTCGCTGACGCTGGCCACCCGACAGCTTGGCCGGTTTGCGATCGAGGTACTCGTCGAGATCGAGCAGCTCTGCGGCTTCCTGCACACGGGCGCGGATCTCGTCCTTGGGCAGCTTCTTGATCTTGAGGTGGAAGCCGATGTTCTCCGCCACCGTCATGTGCGGGTAGAGGGCGTAGCTCTGGAACACCATGGCGATGTCGCGGTCGCGCGGCGGCACCCACGTGACGTCTCGATCGCCGATCAGCACCGACCCGGCGTCGATCGGCTCGAGGCCGGCGAGCATGCGCAGCGTCGTCGACTTCCCACAGCCCGACGGGCCGACGAGCACGAGGAACTCGCCATCGTTGATCTCCAGGTTGAGGCGGTCGACAGCGGGATGCTTCATTCCCGGGTAGACGCGTGACGCCTCGCTGAACGTGACGCTAGCCATTCGCTCTCCTTCGGTCGGCCGCCCGGGTCTCGAACGGCGCTGGTACTTCGTTGAACTGTGGGTCCGCCAACACCAGCTGCGGCACCATCTGCTTGAGCGCGGTGCGGGCAGCTGCAGGCAGCCAACGATCGGAGATGACCGTGGCCGCTCTGTCGAGCGGGGCGATGGTGCTGAGACCGATGATGTTCCACTTGGTGTGGTCGGCGAGCACCATCAGGTGCTGCGTGGAGTCGACGAAGGCCCGGTTGGTCTCGGCCTCTTGCAGGTTGGGTGTGGTGAAGCCGGCGTCGGCGGCCATGCCGTGCACACCCATGCAGACCACATCGAGGTGCAACGTGCGCAGGGTGGCCAACGCCACCGGCCCGACCAACGCATCGGATGGCGTGCGGTCGCCGCCGGTGAGCACGACGGTGCGGTCGGTGCGTGGCGCGCGATAGAGCACATCGGACACACGTACCGAGTTGGTGACCACCGTCAGGTGAGGGATGTCGACGAGGTGGTAGGCCAGCTGCCAGGTGGTGGTGCCGGCGGTGATGCCGATGGCGCTGCCCGGCGTGATCATCGCTGCCGCGGCCATGGCGATGGCGTGCTTCTCGGCCATGTTGCGCAACGACTTGGCTTCGAAGCCGGGTTCGTCGCTGCTGCGCTCGGCGCGCAGGGTGGCACCGCCGTGCACCTTGGTGACCAGCCCGGTCTCGTCGAGCATCTCCAGATCGCGACGGATCGTCATGTCGCTGACACCCAGCAGCGTGGAGAGCTCGCTGACGCGCACCGCCCCGCGCCGGCGCACCTCGGCCACGATCACGTCGTGGCGTTGGCGAGCCAGTGCGCGCACCGCAACTGCGTCGACGACTGTGCTGGACATGTGCGTAGCCTGCCCCCAGGTGTTGGGAAAGTCAACAGTTTCAAACAGAAAATGCCTGCCTGAGCGTGAGAGTCGCGCCAAAGCCCCGAAAAACTCACAAACGGTGTGCGAATAACGAACAGTGGCCCTTGACAGGCACGCGTCGTTCATGGGATGTTCATGCCAGCGCTCGACAAGTCTGCGAGCGTCTCAGCAGTTCCGAACACACATCCACTAGGGGGAACCGTGTCAGAAGGTTACGAACAATCACCCAGCCCGAGTGATGTCGGGTTCAACATCGTGTCTCGCCGCGGCCTCATCATCGGCACCGCGGCTGTTGCCGGTGCCGGCCTGCTTGCAGCCTGCGGCAGCGACGACAAGGATTCAGGCTCCACCACGCCCGCCACCGATGCCGCCGGTACCGACACCACCGCCGCCGCCGGTACCGACACCACCGCCGCCCCCTCGGGCGATGCCGTCACCGTCGGTATCAACGAGGCAGCGGGCAGCGTTGCCTATGACGGCGCCAAGGCCGGCCTCGATGCCACCGGCGTGCCGTACACCGGCAACTTCGTCGACCACAACAGCTTCCAGGACAACATCACCAGCTACCTGCAGCAGCCCGACGACGTGTTCACCTGGTTCGCCGGCTACCGCATGCGCTTCTTCGCGGAGAAGGGTCTCGCCGGCGACATCAGCTCGGTGTGGGACAACCTGCCCGACTTCACCGAAGGCTTCAAGACCGCTGCTACCGGTAACGACGGCAAGCAGTACCTCGTGCCCACCAGCTACTACCCGTGGGCCGTGCACTACCGCAAGAGCCTCTTCGAGGAGAAGGGCTACACCGTCCCCACCAACAAGGACGAGCTGCTCGCCCTCGCCGCGCAGATGCAGGCCGATGGCCTGGTGCCGTTCGCGTACGCCAACGACGGCAAGTGGCCGGTACAGGGCACGTTCGACATCTTGAACATGCGCCTCAACGGCTACCAGTTCCACGTCGACCTGCTGGCCGGCAAGGAAGACTGGACGGGCGACAAGGTGAAGGCCGTGTTCGCACTGTGGACCGACCTGCTGCCGTTCCACCAGGAGAACCCCAACGGGCGCACCTGGCAGGAAGCAGCGACCGCGCTGGAGAGCAAGGAAGCCGGCATGTACTACCTGGGCACCTTCGTCTCGAGCAACTCGACCGACCAGGAGTACCTCGACGACCTCGACTTCTTCAACTTCCCCGAGCTCGACCCGGCCATCGGTGCCGACGCACTCGACGCCCCGATCGACGGCTTCATGATGGCCGCCTCGCCGAAGAACGAAGACGGCGCGAAGGCCATGCTGACGGCGATCGGTGGGCTCGACTTCATCACTGCCGCCAACGCCGTGAACCCCAGTGCCGTGCCGGCGAACAGCAAGTTCGACTCGTCGGTCTTCACGCCGATCCAGAAGAAGTCGGCCGAGCTGGTCGGGGCTGCGAAGAACATCGCGCAGTTCCTCGACCGCGACACCAGCCCGGACTTCGTGTCGAACGTCATCTCCGACGCCTTCGCGAACTTCCATGCTGACCCGTCGACGATCGACTCGATCCTCGACGACATCGAAACTCAGAAGTCGCAGTACCTCTGAGAATGAGCCATGGAAGCTGAGATCACAGCTCCCGTCGAAACGGCGGCGGTGCCCCCTGTGGGGCGCCGCCGCCGGCGGCGGTATTCCCAGTTGTCGCGTGGTGACAAGATCACGCTGTGGCTGATGGCCGGCATCCCCACACTCGTGCACGTGGTGTTCGTGTGGGTTCCGGCGTTCATGACGATCTCCCTGTCGTTCACCAAGTGGGACGGTCTCAAGCTGGGGTCGTGGCAACTCATCGGCTTCCGTAACTACTGGGCGATCTTCACCGTCTTCGACGGCAAGTTCTTCCCGGCACTGTTCAACAACGTCCTGCTGCTGGTCTTCCTGTCGCTGTGCAGCATCGTGGGCGTGCTGTTCGCGTACCTGCTCGACAAGAACATCCGCGGGTCGGCCATCTACCAGAGCATCTTCTACATGCCGGTCGTGCTGTCGCTCGCCATCGTCGGGTTCATCTGGAAGAGCGTGATGTACTCGCCTCGCCAGGGCCTGTTCAACGTGGTGCTCGGCCGCACCGAGCAGGGCAATCAGATCGACTGGGTGGGTAACGCCGAGAAGATCTTCGAGTTCCACATACCCGGCCTCGACACACCGTTGGGGCTCACCAAGAACTTCGCCGCCATCCTCATCGCCATGGCGTGGCGACACATCGGGTACGTGATGGTGCTGTACCTCGCCGGCCTGAAGAGCGTCGACCCGGCCATGCGCGAAGCCGCCGCCATCGACGGCTGCAACGAGTGGCAGGCCTTTCGCCGTGTCATCTTCCCGGTGATGAAGCCGATCAACGTGGTGGTCTTCGTCATCACCGTCATCGAAGCGCTGCGAGCGTTCGACATCATCTTTGCGCTCAAGTCGCCGCCAGGCACCAAGGTGCTCGGCGTGCTGGTGCGCGACAACCTCGTCGGTGAGGGAGGTGGTCAGGTGGGTCTCGGGTCGGCATACGGCGTCGTGTTGCTGCTGTTGTGCCTCGGGTTCATCATCTGGTACCTCTTCAACAACTATCGAGAGGTCGAGACATGAGCGCGCAGCTCACGGTGGTGAAGCGGCCCGCCAGGCGCAGCCGGTGGTCGCGTGCGTTCCTGTACGTGTTCCTCACCTTCATGGCGCTGGTCTGGTTGGTGCCGGTGGTCAGTGCCATCTACGCCGCCTTCCGCCCCTACGCGGAGACGCAGAAGTACGGCATCTTCTCGTTGCCCAAGGCGCTCACGCTGCAGAACTTCAAAGACGCGTGGACCCAGGGCAACATGACCCACACGTTCAGGAACACGATGTTCATCGTGATCCCGTCGATCGTGCTCATCCTCTTCTTCTCCAGCACGATGGCCTTCGCCGTCAGTCGCTTCAGCTGGCGCTTCAACGTTGCGCTGCTGCTGCTGTTCACCGCCGGCAACCTGCTGCCTGCTCAGGTCATCTTCCAGCCGCTGTTCCAGATGTTCAAGGCCACCCCGTGGCCCGACCTCCTCAGCGACACCGATACCGGCAGCCTGCTGGGCACGAAGATCGCGGTGATCATCGTGCACGTCGCGTTCCAGACCGGCTTCTGCACGTTCGTGCTCAGCAACTACATGAAGACGATCCCCAAGGAGCTGGGCGAAGCCGCGCTGGTCGATGGCGCCAGCGTCAGCCGGCAGTTCTTCCAGATCATCATGCCGCTGTGCCGCCCCGTGCTCGCTGCACTGGCGACGCTGGAGTTCACCTGGTTGTACAACGACTTCTTCTGGGCGGTGGTGCTCATCAACCAAGGTGACGAGCGGCCGATCACTTCTTCGATCGCCAACCTCGGCGGTCAGTTCTTCTCCAACGACAACCTCATCGCCGCTGCGTCGATGATCGTGGCGATGCCGACGCTCATCGTGTACCTGGCGCTGCAACGCCAGTTCATCGGTGGGTTGACGCTCGGCGCCAACAAGGGGTAATCGATGATCCACCTTCGCGGTGAGCACACCGACGTGGTGATCGACGAGTCGTTCGGCGTGCCCGTCGTCGTGCACTGGGGCGCGCCGCTCGGCGAGGTCGACCCGGTCACCATCGGCCGGGCGCTCGCTCGCAGCCTGGTGCCGGGTGCGCTCGACGTGGTTGCTCCCATCAGCGTCGTGCCCGAGCACGGGGCCGGCTTCCAGGGCCGCCCGGGGCTGAGCGGCCACCGTCAGGGTGGCACCGCGTGGGCGCCCAGGTTTCAGCCCCATGCAGTGCGTTCGGTCGACAACGGCGTAGAGGTGGTGGCCGTCGATGCCGTCGCCGGGCTGCGCCTGGCGTGCACCATCACGCTCGACGAGGTGCTCACCGTGCAGCTGACGCTCGTCAACGAGAGCAGCAGCCGCTACCTGCTCGACAGCCTGCTGCCCACCTTGCCCATCCCTGCGCACGCGGCAGAACTGCTCACCTTCGACGGGCGGTGGACGCGCGAGTTCCACCCTGTGCGCCGCGAGTGGGCCAGCGGGGCGTGGGTCTCGGAGAACCGGGCCGGCCGCACCTCGCACGAGCACACGCCGTTGGTGTTCGCGGGCACGCCGGGGTTCGGCGAGTGGCACGGCGAGGTGTGGGGAGTGCACGTTGCATGGAGCGGCAACCACACGTTGTTCGCCGAATGCATGCCCGATGGCCGCCGGTACGTGCAGGGCGGCGAGCTGCTGCACCCCGGTGAGGTGTGCCTGCAGCCCGGTCAGTCGTACCAGTCGCCGAAGATCGTCGCCACCTACTCCAGCGGCGGGCTGACGCCGGCATCGTGGGGGTTCCACCGTTCGTTGCGCAGCCAACCCGTGCACCCGCGGTCGGCGCGGCCGGTGCTGCTCAACACGTGGGAGGCGGTCTACTTCGATCACTCCACCGAGCGGCTGCAGGAGCTGGCCACCAGCGCCGCCGCGTTGGGTGTCGAACGGTTCGTGCTCGACGACGGCTGGTTCGGCGGCCGCCGCGACGATCGCCGCGGCCTGGGCGACTGGTGGGTCTCGCCGGAGGTGTACCCCGACGGTCTCGGCCCGCTCATCGCGCATGTGCGCGGGCTGGGCATGGAGTTCGGCATCTGGGTGGAGCCGGAGATGGTGAACCCCGACAGCGACCTGTACCGCGAGCACCCCGAGTGGGCACTCACCACCCCCGGCTACGACCCGGTGCTGGGCCGCAACCAGCTGGTGCTCAACCTGGCGCACCCCGACGCGTTCGCCCACGTCTTCGAGCAGCTCGACGCCGTGCTGCGCGACCACGACGTGGCCTACGTGAAGTGGGACATGAACCGCAACCACGTGCAAGCCAGTGGCAGCGACGGTGCTGCCGGCACGCGAGCGCAGACGCTGGCGTTCTACGCGCTGCTCGATGCGCTGCGCGAGCGGCACCCCACCGTGGAGTTCGAGAGCTGCGCCAGCGGTGGCGCGCGAATCGACCACGAGGTGCTGCGTCGCGCCGAGCGTGTCTGGACCAGTGACTGCAACGACGCGCTCGAACGCCAGACCATCCAGTGGGGCGCGTCGATGCTCATCCCGTTCGAGCTGATGGGAGCGCACATCGGCCCCAGCCGTTCGCACACCACGGGTCGGGTGCACTCGTTGGCGTTCCGGGCCGTCACCGCACTGTTCGGCCACCTCGGGGTGGAGTGGAACGTGCTCACACTCGACGACGGCGAACGAGCCAGGCTGGCCGAGGTGATCGCCCTGCACCAGCGGTTCCGGCCGCTGCTGCACAGCGGCGATGCCGTGCGTTTCGACCCGGTGCTCAATGGTCAGATCGCGGCCACACAGGTCTACGGGGTCTACGCCGCTGACCGCCGGGAAGCGCTGATCGTGCACGCCACGCTCACCGCCGGCATGAGCCTGCTGCCGCCGCCGGTGCGCCTGCAAGGTCTGCAGCCCGACGCTCGCTACGTGGTCGAGCAGGTGCCGCTGCCCGGCGCGATGCTGGTGTGGGCCGCCAGCGGCATCGTGCTCACCGGCACACAGCTGGCCACACACGGCGTGCAACTGCCGTGGCAGCACCCCGAGTCGGGCATGCTGCTGCACCTGCGCGCGCTGTGACCCACGGCTGCCCGCAAACGCCTGCTTGCCGGCAGCCGTCGGCCCGTAGGCTTCTCGACTGTGTCTGAACGCATTTCTGCCGCTGATGTGGCCAAGGTGGCCCGGCTCGCCAGGCTCGACGTCACCGCCGAGGAGATCGACCGCATGACGTCGCAGCTCGACGGCATGCTCGAGCACTTCGCCGATGTCGATGCTCTCGATCTGTCCGAGGTCACCCCCATGACCCAGCCGTTCGCGCTGGTCAACGTGTTCCGTGCCGACGTCGTGCGGCCATGCCTCGATCGCGACGAGGTGCTGGCGTCGGCGCCCGCCGCCGAGGACGGCTGCTTCCGTGTGCCGCCGATCGGTGGCGAAGGCTGATGGCCGCACCAGCCCGTGCCACCCCGCCGACGGCCGCAGCCGTCGCTGCCGCCGTCCGCTCGGGCGCCACCACCGCGACCCAGGTCCTCGAACAGCACTTGGCAGCAATCGCCGGTCGCGAGCCCGAGATCCACGCGTTCAACCTGGTGCTCACCGAGCAGGCCCGCGAGCGCGCCGCGGCCATCGATGCAACTGTCGCTGCCGGTCACGACCCCGGCCCGCTGGCCGGTGTCACCATTGCGTTGAAGGACAACATGTGCACTCGCGGGGTGCCCACCACCTGCTCGTCGAAGATCCTCGACGGCTGGCATCCCCCGTACGACGCCACGGTCGTCAACACGCTGCGCGACGCCGGTGCCGTCATCGTCGGCAAGACCAACCTCGACGAGTTCGCGATGGGCAGCAGCACCGAGAACTCCGCGTTCGGCCCCACTCGCAACCCGCACGACACCAGCCGCGTGCCCGGTGGCAGCAGCGGTGGCAGCGCCGCCTCGGTGGCGGCAGGCTTCAGCCAGGTCGCGCTGGGCAGCGACACCGGCGGCTCCATCCGCCAGCCGGCCGCACTCTGCGGTGTGGTGGGGGTCAAGCCCACCTACGGGTACGTCAGCCGCTACGGGCTGGTGGCGTTCGCCAGCAGCCTCGACCAGATCGGGCCGTTCACCAACAGCGTGGAAGACGCAGCACTGATGCTCGATGTCATCGGCGGGCACGACCCGCTCGACAGCACCAGCATCCCCCAGCCGCACCCATCGCTGCGCGACGCCATCCAGCAGGGTGTGGAAGGGCTGCGCGTGGGTCGCATCACCGACCTGCCTGCGGGCGCCGACCCCGATGTGCAAGAGCGCCTGGAAGCGGCCTTCGATGCGTTGCGCGCCGCCGGCGCCACCATCGTCGACGTGGAGGTGCCGGCGTTCACGTTCGGTCTCACCGCCTACTACCTCATCGCACCGGCCGAGGCCAGCAGCAACCTCGCTCGCTACGACGGTGTGCGGTACGGCCTGCGCGTGGAGGCCGCCGACACGCACGCGATGTACGGCGCCACTCGCGCCGCCGGCTTCGGTGAGGAGGTCAAGCGGCGCATCATGCTGGGCACGTACGCGCTCAGCGCCGGGTACTACGACGCGTACTACGGCAAGGCGCTGAAGGTGCGCCGGCTCATCCACGACGACTTCGATCGCGCGTACCAGCGGGCCGACGTGCTGCTCACGCCCACGTCGCCCAGCGTTGCCTTCAAGTTCGGCTCGAAGGGCGACAACCCGTTCGCGATGTACCTGTGCGACACGTACACCATTCCCACCAACCTGGCCGGCCACCCGGGCATGAGCGTGCCGTACGGTACCGGTGCCGAAGGGCTGCCGGTGGGGGTGCAGGTGCTGGCCGGCACCTTGCAGGAGCCGGTCATGTTCCGAGCAGCGGCTGCGCTGGAGAGGAGCCTCGCATGAGTGCCTACGACGGTCTTCCCGGCGACTGGGAACTGGTGGTCGGGCTCGAGGTGCACGTCGAGCTGGCAACCACCACCAAGCTGTTCAGCGCCAGCCCCAACCGCTTCGGTGACGAACCCAACACCAACATCGACCCCGTCACGCTCGGCCTGCCTGGCGCGCTGCCGGTGCTCAACGAGCAGGCGGTCGAGCTGGCGATGCGCGTCGGTGCGGCGCTCAACTGCACCATCCAGGCGTGCACGTTCCACCGCAAGAACTACTTCTACCCCGACATGCCCAAGGCGTACCAGGTCACGCAGTACGACCAGCCGCTCAACGTCGACGGTCACCTCGACCTGCCCAACGGTGTGCGCGTGGGCATCGAGCGCGCGCACATGGAGGAGGACGCCGGCAAGAGCACGCACATCGGCGGTTCCGGTGGCCGCGTGCACGGCGCCACGGCGTCGTTGATCGACCTCAACCGTGCGGGTGTGCCGTTGGTGGAGATCGTCAGCCGTCCCGACATCCGCAGTGCCGACGACGCCCGCGCCTACGTCAGCGAGCTGCGCAGCATCCTGCTGGCCGTTGGTGCCAGCGACGCGAAGATGGAGGAAGGCTCCATGCGCGTCGACGCCAACGTCAGCGTGCACAAGCCCGGCACGCCGTTCGGCACCCGCTGCGAGATCAAGAACGTCAACAGCGTGCGCAGCGTCGGCCGGGCCATCGAGTACGAAGCCCGGCGCCAGATCGACCTCATCGAGAGCGGCGATGTGGTGCGCCAGCAGACGCGCCACTGGGACGAAGGCGATGGTCGCACGCACACGCTGCGCACCAAGGAGGACGCCGACGACTACCGCTACTTCCTCGAGCCCGACCTGGTGCCCCTCGTACCCTCGCAGGAGTGGATCGACCGTGTGCACGCGGCAATGCCGATGCTGCCGGCAGCGCGCCGGGCGCGGCTCGCCGAGGCGAGCGGGCAGGCGGCCGACAGCGAAGCCGTCACCAGCGTGGTGGAACGTGGCCAGGACGACTTCGTGCTGGCCGTCGGCCAGGCAGGGGGCAGCGTTGCTCGGGCGCTGGTGTACGTGAAGGAAGCGTTCGCCGAGTCGCCGCAGGTGCCCGCTGCCGACCTGGCTGCCCTCACCTTGCTGGAGACCGCCGGCACGTTGACGGCTACTCAGGCCAAGGCGGTGCTGGCCGAACTGGTGGCCAACAACGGTGGCGACGCCTCCGCCATCGCTGCCGCGAAGGGCTTCGAGGCGATGGACAACTCCGCGCTGGAAGGCTTCGTGCAGGACGCGATCGCGGCCGACCCCGACGCATGGCAGAAGTTCTGCGGCGGCGACGGCAAGGCGATGGGCGCACTCGTGGGTCTGGTGATGAAGGCCAGCAAGGGCAAGGCCGACGGCAAGCTGGTGACGGCCATGCTCAACCAGAAGAAGGGGTAGCCACCGCAGCGGTGGGCCCCGGCAACACGATGCGGAAGCGGCAGCCATCACCCGGCGCCGTGTGCAGCACGATGCGACCGCCGTGCGCCTCCACGATGGAGTGCACGATGGCGAGGCCCAGGCCGCTGCCACCGCTGTCGCGAGCGCGCGAGGCATCGCCGCGGTAGAACCGTTCGAATGCGTGAGTGGCCGTCTCGGGGCTCATGCCCGGCCCGTGATCGATCACTTCCAGGATCACTCCACCGCGCTCGGCACGGCCCTGCACCTCGATCGCCACCTCCGGGCCGGTGTGCGCAAGCGCGTTGTGGACGAGCGCGGCGATCGCCTGGTGCAACCGCTGCCGATCGGCGTTGCACCACAGTTCGGGTGCGTCGATGGTGATGGGTCGATCGGGTTGCACCACGCGAGCATCGGTGACGACGTCGTGCAGCACCTCCGATGCGTCCATCGGGGCCAATGCCAGTTGCATGCCACGATCCAGGTTGGTGAGCAGCAGCAGGTCGTTGACGATGGCTCCCATGCGCTCGGCCTCGCTGCTGACGCGTCGCATGGCGTCGTCGAGCTTCGCCTTGTCGAGCAGACCGCCCTGCTGGTACAGATCGGAGTAGCCGCGGATGGAGGTGAGTGGGGTGCGCAGTTCGTGTGATGCGTCGGCCACGAACTGGCGCAGGCGGTTGTCGGCCGCCTGGCGTTCGTCGAGCATCGTGTTGAACGCCCGCGCGAGGTGGCCTGCTTCGGTGCCACCCGGGTACGCGGCCATGCGGCGCTCGTCGTCGCCGGCGGTGATGGCGTCGGCGGCCTCGGTCATCTCGTTGATCGGCTTCACGCCCAGGCGCACCACCCAGGCCGCGATCAGCGCGATCACGGCCAGCACCGCGATGCCGCCCACACCCGTCGCCAGCAACAGCCGTTGGTACGCGTCGTCGGTGTCGTTCAGCGAGAGCGCGATCACCTCCCAGCCGGTCACGCCGGCCCCGGGGCGTTCCAGCACGAGCACTCGGAACCGCTCGTCGCCAACGTTGCCATCGACGGTGAACGGCTCGGGGTTGTTGCGGCGGCCGTGCTGTTGGGCCATCGACGCGGTGATGGCGGGCTGCTCCACCGCGTCTTGACCTTGCACCACCGTGGAGAGCGTGCCGTCGGGGGTGAGGTGGCCGACCCACAGCTTGCTGAGAGCGACGGTGTCCTCTGGTGGCACGGGCAGCGGTCGGTTGCCCAGCACGCCCAGCGCCACCGGCATCGAGCTCTGCAGTTCGCGGTCGACCTGTTCGGTGAGGTACCGCTGCTGCGTGGTGGCCACGAGGTAGCCGGTGATGGCGAACGCCACGGCGATGGCCCCGAGCCCGGCGTACAGGCGCGTGCGCAGCCTCATGCTTCCACCCGCAGGCAGTAGCCCACACCGCGCACCGTGTGCAGCAGCTTGGGTTCGACGGTGTCGATCTTGCGGCGCAGGTAGCTCATGTACGTCTCGACGACGGCGCCGTCGCCGCCGAAGTCGTAGTTCCACACGTGGTCGAGGATCTGCGTGCGGCTGAGCACGCGACCGGTGTTCAACAGCAGGTACCGCAGCAGCTTGAACTCGGTGGGCGACAGCGTGATGGTGCTGCCGGCGCGGCTGACGCGATGCGCCTGCTGGTCGAGCTCCAGGTCGGCGAGTGAGAGCACCGCGCCGTCGGTGTCGGTGCCACCGTGGCGCAGCGCCACACGCACTCGCGCCACCAGCTCGGCGATGGCGAACGGTTTCACGATGTAGTCGTCGCCACCGCTGGTGAGGCCGCGCACGCGATCATCGACGCCGTCGCGCGCGGTGAGGAACAGCACGGGTGTCTTCACGCCGTCGCTCCGCAGGCGGCGCAGCACCTCGAAGCCGTCGAGGCCCGGCATCATCACGTCGAGCACGATGGCGTGGGGGTTGAACGAACGCACCAGTGCCAGTGCCTCATGGCCGTCGGCCGCCTTGGTGGTCTCGATGCCGTCGAGCTGCAGCGCCGACTCGACGAGGAAGGCGATGTTGTCCTCGTCGTCGACGACGAGCACGCGCGGCCTGGGGGACGTAGCAGTGGACGTCGCGGTGGAGATCACGTTCGTCATTGTTGCTCAGGCGCGGCCGCGGAACACCCAACGCCGCAGCAGCGCGAAGCGTGCAACGGTGGTGAGCGACCATGCCGTGAGCAGCACGAGCACCTGCGCCAGGCTGCCGGCGACGTTGGCCAACGCCAGGCTGGTGAGCCCAAGACCCGCGAGCGCGATCGCCACGCCACCCATGTAGTGGCGACCACGCCCGCGGGCGTCCCTGTAGCCGAAGGTGTAGCGGCGGTTGGCCCAGGTGTTGCCAACTGCCGTCGAACCAACGGCGATCAAGTTCGCCATCACTGCGCCGGTGCTGCCACGCAGCCACAAGAACAGCAACAGCGAGACCAACGTGCTGAGCACGCCGATCTTTCCGAAGACCACGACCTGGCGACCGAAGTCATCGGCCAGCGGTTCGCGAGCGGCCGGGCCGAGATCCGCCCGCCCGTGGCCACGGCCGAAGTCGGCGACCAGGCGCAGCACGCCGCGCAGGTCGTCGCGCGCCGTCTTCGCGACGTGCACCCGGCTGTCGGGATCGTCGATCCAGGTGACCGGTACCTCGTGCACCCGCAGACCGTTGCGTTCGGCGAGCAGCAGCAGCTCGGTGTCGAAGAACCACTCGTTGTCGCGCACCATCGGCACCAGCACATCGGCGACCGGCGTGCGCACCGCCTTGAACCCGCACTGCGCGTCGCGGAAGCCGTTGCCGAACACCGTGTGCAGGATGGTGTTGTAGGTACGCGAGATGAGCTCTCGCCGCGGGCCGCGGGCGACGGAGGAACCCGAGGCCAGGCGCGAACCGATGGCCACGTCGCTGTGGCCGCTCACGAGCGGGGCGATGAGCGGCAGCAGTGCGTCGAGGCCGGTGGAGAGATCCACGTCCATGTAGGCGACGATCGCGGCGTCGTTGGCCTGCCAGGCGGTGCGCAACGCCCGGCCGCGGCCCTTCTGGTCGAGGTGGATGGCTCGCACACCGTCGAGCGTCAGGGCCAAGGTGGTCGCCACCTGCCAGGTGGTGTCGGTGGACGCGTTGTCGGCGATGGTGATGCGCCAAGTGAACGGGAACCGGTCGTGCAGGTAGTTGCGCAGCGTCGTGACGCTCGCGGCCAGCACCGAAACCTCGTTGTACACCGGGATCACGATGTCGACCAGCGGTGCCGGCGACGCAGAGGGAGGTTGCGTCGGCGGGCGGTCGGCAGCGATGTTCACCGGTGACGGCGAGAGGTGCTGGTCCGTGAGCGTCATGGGCATCATGGTGCGCGGCGCGCCTGGGCGGCGGTTGTGAGCTGCCTGGGAACTTGCTGTGAACTGGGCTGCGGCGCGCCCGGGTTCAGAGCAGCGAGGCGAGGGTGACCTGCTGGCGCAGCCAGACGGTGGCGTCGGCGATGGACATCGGCCGCGCGATGTAGAAGCCCTGCGCCATCGGGCAGCCCATCCGCGCCAGCTCGATCAGCTTGTCCTCGCTGTCGACGCCTTCTGCCACCACCTTCAGCCCCAGCGAGTCGCCGAGGCGCAACAGCAGCTCGACGATGGTGCGATCGAGATCGCTGTCGCAGATGCCGTTGATGAACACCTGGTCGATCTTCAGCGTGTCGACCGTCAGCTGGTGCAGGTAGCTCATCGACGAGTAGCCGGTGCCGAAGTCGTCGATGGCCACCTTGATGCCCTGCCGCCGGAGGTCGTCGACCACCGAGCTGGCGCGGGCCACGTCGGCCACGAGGTGGGTCTCGGTGATCTCCAGGTCGATGAGAGACGGGTCGACCTCGGCACGCTCGCACAGCCGGGCGAGCAGTGGGCTCAGCGATCCGTCGACGATGTTGCGGCCCGAGATGTTGACCGCCATTCGCAACCCGGTGGTGAGCGGGTGTTGCTGCCACTCGCGCAGGATGCCGACGGACTGCTCGAGCACCCACGCGTCGAGATCCAGGATGACACCCGTTCGTTCGGCGATCGGGATGAAGTCGTTGGGCCCCACCTCGCCGATGCCGGGGCGGTTCCAGCGCAGCAGCGCCTCGGCGCCGACGGGCTCCTTGGTGGCGATGTCGATGATGGGCTGCAGGCGCAGGCTGAACTGGTTGCCGGTGATTCCCTGCCGCATGGTGAGCGCCATGTCGGCGCGCTCTTCGATGTCGCGGGCGAGACGTGCGTCGTACACCTCCACTCGGCCGCGCCCACGCTCCTTCGCGTGGTACACGGCAGAGTCGGCCTGGGCGATGGAGTCGAGCGGATCGTTGTGCCCGTCGACCAACGCCACGCCGGCCGATGCCGAGATGGTGAACATCTGGCCGGTGGTGCCCGCGCAGGGCGCCGAGACGATGTCGAGCAGGTAGCGCGCCAACTCGGTGGCTTCGTCCTGCCCCTCGACCCGGTCGATGAGCACGATGAACTCGTCGCCACCGATGCGGGCCACGAGGTGGTCGGGGCAGGCCTCCTTCAGCCTGGCGCCGATCTTGCCGAGGATGAGGTCGCCCTCGCCGTGGCCTTGCGTGTCGTTGATGCTCTTGAACCCGTCGAGATCGAGGAACACGATGGCGCTGAGGGTGCTGTCGAGGCGTGCCTGCACCGACAACTTGGCAAGGTGCTCGAGCGCGGCCGAACGGTTCGACAGCCCGGTGAGCGAATCGGTGCGGGCCTGCACGTTCGCGGCCGCTTCGGATGCGTGCAGCCGGGAGGTGACGGTGGCCAGGTGGCTCACCGATTGCCGCAGCGTGTCGCCCAGCGGGCCGGGCAGCGTTCGATCGATCTGCATCTCGCCCAGCGCGAGCTTGCGCACCTGCGCGTCGTACGCGCGCAAGGTGGTGACCATCTCGTTGAACGTGCGCATCACCACTCGGATGTCGGTGGGCCCGGTGGGCCGCATCGGCGCGAGCGCCAGATCGCCGTCGACCACCAGCTGCGATTGGCGTGCGAGGCGGCGCAGCGGTCGCAGGATGGAGATGAGCACCAGGCCCAGCAGCACCAGGCTGGCAGCGACTGCCGCGATCATCACGACCATCGCATCGTGCCGCGACCGCTCGGCACTCGCCTGGATCGCCTCGGCGCGCTGCACCTCCTCGGGCAGGAAGGTCATGCCGTAGCTCTGCAGGTCGGTGAGCCGATCGAAGGAGGCCACAACCGTGTCGACCATCAGCTCGACCGCCACCGGGTCGTCGAGCACCGTGGCATCCTGCTGCCCGAGGCCCACGAGCGTGGACACCCAGGTGGGCAGCGCGGCATCCATGCGCTCGAACGCGTCGCCGCTGACCATCGTGTCGAAGGCCTCGCGCCGTTGCGGTTCCAGCAGCGAGCGCAGGCGATCGAGCGAGGACTGGAAGGAGCCGGAGGTGACGATGGCGCCGTAGATCTGGTCGTTGTCGCCGGCCGAGATGCCTGCCTCGGTGACGAAGCGCAGCTCGGTGGTGGCGTACTCGAGCAGCTGCAGGAACTCTTCGGTCTCGGCGCCGATGCCGGCAAGCTCGCGCGTGGTGGCCGACTGCTCGAAGATGGTGCTGCTCTGGGAGTTGATCTGATCGACGAGCGCGACGATGCGGGCGAAGACGGCGGTGACGTCGCTGGCGCGCTGCTCGGCCGCGTCGAACTGGGCGCGGACTCGGGCGAGGTCGAGCCGGATCTCGGCGACCTCCTCGCCGAGGGTCACCCCTGAGGGCAGGCGCTCGTCGGGCCACGCGGTCGCCAGGCCGTCGAGGCTTTCATCGAGCTGGGCCCGCGCGGTGTTGATCATGTCGATGAAGTTGAGGCCGACCGCTTCGGTGAGCACGTTGCGCGACAAGCCCAGCTGTTCGCCCTGGGCGATGCCGTCGGTGGCAGTGAGCTCGACGTAGAGCGGCACGATCAGCTGCCCGGAGTACTGCAACAACGCCACGCGAGCGCTCACCTGCGCAGCCGAGGCCGCCGAGCGATTGTGCCCCTGCACTTCGCGAAACGCGAACACCTGCAGCCCGATGATGGGCACCAGCAGCACCGTCAGGAGCCGGGCACCGAGTGATCCGGGCCCCACTCGCCCGACGCGCGACGAGGCGCGCCGCCGGCCCGCCGTTCGCTGCCCCATCGTCGCCTCCTCCCGTGGATTTCACCTGTTGTCGTCGAAAATCTACACGCTGCGTGAGCAGGTGCCTTGGCCTGGTGGCGGGGTCTCGGTGGCTGAGCACGGCACCGGTAGCGTCGTGGAACGTGTCGTCGCCGTCGTCAGCTCCATTCCGGTCGCGACCGTTCCGGCTGATGTGGGGCGGCGCCTTGGTGTCGAACATCGGTACCTGGATGGAGACCGTTGCGCTCGGCTACTACGTGGCCGACTCCACCGGGAAGGCCAGCTGGTCGGCAGTGGTTGCGGCCGCCGGGTTCCTGCCCGGCGCGATCATCGGGCCAGTGGGGTCGGCGATGGCCGATCGTCTCCGTCGTCGTCGGGTGCTCGCCACCGGCAGCGTGCTGTCGGGGCTCATCGCCGCCGGCCTGGCGGTGTGGGTCGGCACCGGCGGTGCAACACCACTCGGCATTGCGTTGGTTGCGTTCCTGGCGGGTTGCGTGTCGGCCTTCACCTTCCCCTCGTTCCAGACCACCCTGCCCACGTTGGTGCCGCGTGATCAGTTGGTGGCCGCGGTGGGTTTGTCGAACGCACAGTGGAACATCGGGCGCGTCGTCGGGCCTGCACTCGCCGCGCTCGCGATTGCGGTTGGCGGCATCCAGGCAGCGTTGTGGTGCAACGCGGCGAGCTACCTCGCGGTGTGCGTCGCGGTGGCGATGGTGCCCTTCCACCAACCTCCCGGCGAGCGGCGGCCCGTGTTCGGTGCGCTGGCCGATGGAGTGCGGTTCGCGCGAGCGTCGGCATCGATGCGCTCGATGCTGGTGCTGATGGTGGCGACCACGGCGATCGCGTCGCCCTTCATCGCACTGGTGCCGCAGATGGCCACCAACGTGCTCGGTGGTGGCTCCGGTGCCACGTCGCTGCTGGTCACGGCACAGGGGGTGGGTGCAGTGGTGGCAGCGTTCACCCTGGGAACCGTCACGCAGCGCTTCGGCCTGCCGCGCGTGATGCTGGCGGCCGTGGCGGCGCTGGGGCCGATGCTCGTGGCATACGGCGTGGCGCCGAGCATCTGGCTGGCCGCGCCGGCGCTGGCGCTGGTGGGCCTCTCCTACGGCTACGCCTTCACCTCCTTCGCCGGCATCGCCCAGCAGGCGGCGCCCGATGCGCTGCGTGGGCGGGTGCTGGCGGTGAACTCGTTCGTCCTCGGTGTGCTGTACCCGGTGGGCGCGCTGCTGCAGGGCGCCCTTGCCGACAGCATCGGGCTGCGTTGGGTGACGGCAGGTTCCGGCGTCGTGCTGCTGTTGGTGGTGGCCATGCGCGTCGCCCGATCGGACCGGCAGGTGCTCGTACCAGCGCAGTAGGCTCGGCGCCATGTCCAGTTCAGATGGCACTCCTGTCGATGTGAAACCCCGTAGCCGCGACGTCACCGACGGCTTCCAGAAGGCTCCGGCGCGCGCGATGTTGCGAGCAGTGGGCATGACCGACGACGACTGGGTGAAGCCACAGGTGGCCATCGCGTCCTCATGGAACGAGGTCACGCCGTGCAACATGACGCTGCGCAAGCTGGCCGAGCACGCGAAGGTCGGGGTGCGCGCGGCGGGTGGCTTCCCGATGGAGTTCGGCACCATCACGGTCAGCGACGGCATCAGCATGGGTCACGAGGGCATGCGCGCCTCGCTGGTGTCGCGTGAGGTCATCACCGACTCGGTCGAGTGCGTGATGCATGCCGAGCGGCTCGACGGGTTCGTCGGGCTTGCGGGGTGCGACAAGAGCATTCCCGGCATGTTGATGGCTGCTGCCAGGCTCGACCTGCCCAGTGTGTTCGTGTACAACGGGTCCACCATGCCGGGCAACCACCACGGTGTTGCCACCGACATCACCAGCGTGTTCGAAGCGGTCGGCGCCTGCGCGTTGGGCAAGATCACCGAGGAGGAGCTGGGCGAGATCGAACGCTCGGCGTGCCCCGGTGAGGGCGCGTGCGGTGGCATGTTCACGGCCAACACGATGAGCAGCATCGCCGAGGCGATCGGCATGTCGCTGCCTGGCACCGCCTCGCCGCCTGCTATCGATGCGCGCCGCGAGCACGATGCACGCATGGCCGGCGAGGCGGTGGTCAACCTGCTGCGGCTGGGCATCACGCCGCGCATGATCATGACCAAGAAGGCGTTCGAGAACGCGATCGCCGTCACCTCCGCGCTCGGTGGCAGCACCAACGCTGTGCTGCACCTGCTGGCCATCGCCAACGAGGCCGGTGTCGAGCTGGAGCTGGAGGATTTCAACCGCATCGCGGCACGAGTGCCGCACATCGCCGACATGAAGCCCGGTGGCCGGTTCCACATGAGCGACCTCGACGCCGTCGGTGGCGTGCCGGTGGTGCTCAAGCACCTGCTCGACGCCGGGCTGCTGCACGGCGATTGCCTCACCGTCACCGGCAAGACCATGGCCGAGAACCTGGCCGACATCGACCCGCCCGCACCCGACGGCGTGGTCGTGCACCCGCTCGACAAGCCGCTGCACAGCGAAGGGGGCATCGTGGTGCTCACCGGTTCGCTGGCGCCGAAGGGCGCAGTCGTGAAGGTGGCCGGTCTGTCTGCCGAGCAGAAGCAGTTCGTCGGTACCGCTCGCGTGTTCGACGGCGAGGACGGTGCGATGGAGGCCATCCTGTCGGGCTCGATCGAACCCGGCACGGTGCTGGTCATTCGCTACGAAGGCCCCAAGGGTGGCCCGGGCATGCGCGAGATGCTGGCCATCACGGGGGCGCTGAAGGGCGCCGGGCGCGGCGCCGATTGCGCGCTCATCACCGACGGTCGCTTCAGCGGCGGGACGTGGGGGTTCTGCATCGGTCACGTGGCGCCCGAGGCTGTGGATGCCGGCCCCATCGCGTTCGTGCACGACGGCGACCAGATCTCCGTCGATGTGCACCGTCTCTCGCTCGACCTGCTCGTCGACGACAACGAGATCGCCCGCCGCCGGGCCTCGTGGCAGCCGAACCCGCCGCGCTACACCACCGGTGTGCTGGGCAAGTACGCCAAGCTCGTGCAGGGCGCCGAGACGGGCGCCATCACCAACACGCTGTAGCGCCGGTTGCCGGTTGCCGGTGGTGGCGGTCGCCGGCCGTCGCCGTCGGGCGGTGTGGTGTTGCCTCGTTCCACCTCTTTCAGACTTGGGGAGGTGGGAACGTTGGCGCGTTCGCTCGACAGGTTGTGCGTCAAGGCGGCATGCGCTCAACGATCATCAGTCGTCGATTGCCTCGACGCCGAGCTGCGTGAGGCGTTCGAGGTTGTCCTTCATCGCCTGCAGGACGTCGGCGGCGTGCCCCTCCCAGTCCGCAAGCTCGGCCATGACACGCAACGGATCACGGGAGCGGTATGACTTCGTCGGGTTTCCAGGGAACTTCTTGTCCGTCAAGTTCGGGTCGTCCTCGATGGG
>JACDJA010000677.1_pt1 | contig 36112 bp, 31 predicted proteins | sample 7449241 | NCBI WGS metagenome assembly JACDJA01 (sample SAMN14253289, study PRJNA609438) | sludge metagenome | isolation source: initial anaerobic sludge | collected 2018-12-20 | reverse complement strand
GCCGGGATTTCCGCAAGCGGCACTGCCCGCGCCGACGCACGGGAGTTGCGCAGCGCGCAGCAGTTCGGCATCGCGTACCTGCCCTTCGTTGTCATGCGCGAGCACCGGCTGATCGAGAAGCACGCGGCTCGCGAGGGCATTCCGGAAGTCGACGTCCAGTGGGTGCGTCTTGGCGGCGGAGCCGCGGTCAACGACGCCCTGATCTCGGGCAACCTCGACTTCGCCGCGGCCGGAATCCCCGGCTTCCTGACGCTGTGGGACAAGACGAAGGGCAACGCCGAGGTCCGCGTCGCCGCCGGATTGAACAACATTCCCGTGTTCCTGAACACGACGAATCCGAAGGTGAAGTCGATCGAGGACTTCACCAGCGACGACAAGATCGCGCTTCCCGCCGTCAAGATCTCGCTGCAGGCGCTCGTGCTGCAGATGGCGGCCGCGCAGCAATGGGGCGCCGAGGAGTACGACCGGCTCGACAAGCTGACGGTATCGATGAAGCACCCGGACGGCATGATCGCGCTGCTGTCGGGGAACGGGGACATCACGTCGCACCTGACGTCTCCGCCGTTCATGTTCCAGGAGCTCGAGGATCCGCGCGTGCGGCTCGTCCTGAGCTCCTCGGACGTGATCGGGCCGCACAGCTTCAACGTCGTCTACACGTCCGAGCGCTTCCGAAAGGAGAACCCGCGCTTGTACCGCGCCTATCTGGCGGCACTCGACGAGGCCATGGACGTCATCAACGCCGACAAGACCGCGGCGACGAGGCTCTACCTGCAATCCGCGAAGATGAGCGACGACAAGTTCGAGAGCATGCACAAGATCATCTCGGACGAGCGGGTCGAGTTCACCACGGTTCCGTCGGGAATGATCCGCTTCGCCAGCTTTATGCACGAGATCGGCTCGCTGCGTCGCAAGCCCCAGTCCTGGAAGGAACTCTGCTTTCCTGAAGCGGCCGCGAAGTCGGGGAGCTGATCGATGCCGTTGAACGACGCGTTGCAGAAGGACGGCGAAGCTGCTGCGGGGCCGTTGTCGGCGTACCGCGTCCTCGAGCTGGGGTCTCTCGTCGCGGGTCCGTTCTGCGGAAGCTTCTTCGCCGACTTCGGCGCGGAAGTCATCAAGGCAGAGCAGATCGAGGGAGACCCGGTGCGCGCGATGGGCGACCAGGTCGGCGACAAGTCGCTCTTCGCGGCGAGCCTGATGCGCAACAAGCGCCTGATCTCCGTCGACCTCCGGACCGACGAGGGTCGCTCGCTGGTACGGGAGCTGGCCCGGGACTGCGACGTCGTCATCGAGAATTTCCGGCCGGGCATCCTGGAGAAATGGGGCCTCGGCTACGACGATCTCCGAAAGGAGAATCCGTCGCTGGTCATGGTTCGCATCAGCGGATTCGGCCAGACCGGGCCCTATTCCGCACGGCCCGGGTACGGGGTGATCGGAGAAGCGGTGAGCGGGCTGCGGCACCTGATCGGCGACCCCGATCGCCCGCCGGCGCGCGTGGCGGTTCCCCTGACCGACTACATCGCCGGCATGTACGCGGCAATGGGTGCGCTCGTCGCGCTCGCGCATCGCGAGCGCACGGGAGAGGGGCAGTGCGTCGACACCTCGCTCTTCGAATCGGCGTTCAGCTTCCTGCGCAACGAGGTTCCGAGCTTCGACAAGCTCGGCAAGATCGCAAGCCGTGCAGGTTCGCGCCTTCCGGGGCACGTCCCGAGCAATCTGTACGCGACGAGCGACGGCGGCTACCTGCACATCACGGCAGCGAACAACTCGCTGTTCCGGCGGCTGGCGAACGTGATCGGCCGGCCCGAGCTCGCGAGGGATCCGCGTTTTGCCGAACCGCTCGCGCGCAACGCGAACGAGGAAGCGCTCGACCGGATCATCGCCGAGTGGGTGGCCGGTCGGACCCTCGACGAGGCGGAACGCGCGCTCATCGAAGCGGACGTCGTCGCATCGCGCGTCTACACCGTTGCCGACATCTTTCGCGATCCCCACTTCGCGGCGCGCGGAATGCTCTCCGCCGTGCACGACGACGAACTCGGCGAAGTCGTCCTGCCCGGCGTCGTTCCGCGCCTGACACGCACCCCCGGGCAGATCCGGCACGCGGGAGGCGCGAATGGCCGCGACACGCGGGAAGTGCTGCTCGAACGCACCTCCCTCACGCTCAAGCAGATCGTCGATCTGGAACGCCGCGGCGTGCTGCGCCAGAGCGGCGAAGGGTCGGCGGATCCGGAAGCCGGTGTCGCTCCATCGCCGTCGAGCGCCGCGCTGTAGACCATCGAACCCGTTCCACGAGACGATTCATGCCAGTTCAAGCATCCGCAGTCCTCGCGCGCGCCCTCAAGCAGCAGGGCGTCGACGCATTGTTCTACCTGATGGGCGGGCCGATGCTCGCAGCCGAGAGCGCATGCATCGCGGAAGGGATCCGCTCGGTCGACGTGCGCCACGAGCAGGCGGCCGCGATGATGGCGCACGCCTACGCGCGGCTGCGCAATCGGCCCGGCGTGTGCATCACCGCCTCCGGCCCCGGAACGCTGAACCTCGGCACCGGACTCGCGACCTCGCTGACGGACTGCACGCCGGTGGTCGCACTGGGCGGATCGAGTTCGCTCAGCGAAGTCGGCACGGGCGCGTTCCAGGAGTTCGACCAGGTCGCCGCCATGCGACCGCTGGTCAAGTGGGCCGATCGCGTCTACGAGGCCCGGCGCATTCCCGAGATGATCGACAAGGCGTTCCGGATCGCCATGTCGGGCAGGCCGGGCCCGGTGTACCTCGACTTCCCCGGCGACCTGCTCTACCGCGGGTTCGACGAGGAGAGCTTCGTCTGGCCCACACCCGAGCCGTCGTTCGAGCCGCTGCGTTCATCGGCGGAAAACGAATCGCTGGCAGCCGCGGTTGGCCTGCTCGCATCGGCGCAACGCCCGATCGTCGTCGCGGGAAGCGGCGTGATCTGGTCGCAGGCGTCGGAGGCGCTGAGGCGCTTCGTCGACTCGACCGGAGTCCCGTTCTACACGACGCCGCAGGGGCGCGGAGTGATCCCGGAGGATCACCCCCTGTGCTACCTGAACGCGCGCAGCCGGGCGTTTCGCGAGGCCGACGTCGTTCTCGTCGTCGGCACGCGCGTCAACTACGTGCTCGGTCACCTCGCGTCGCCCCGGTTCGCCGCCGACGCGCGCTTCATCCGCATCGACATCGACCCGGTCGAGCTTGCCCTGACGCCCCGCCCACAGACCGCGTTGCTCGGCGACGCGCGATGCGTGCTCGAGCAAATGACGCAGGCGTGCGCCGGACGTGTCGACCCGGAGCGCTTCGAGCGCTGGCGAAGCGCCCTGGGCGAGGTCGAGCAGAAGCGCGCGGCGTCGCAGGAGGAACTGCTGAACTCCGACCGCTCCCCGATCCATCCGCTGCGGCTGTGCAAGGAGGTGCGCGATTTCATCGACCGCGACGCCGTTCTCGTCGTCGACGGCCAGGAGATCCTCAACTACGGCCGCCAGTCGATCCCGTCGTTCCGCCCCGGGCACCGCATCAACTCGGGCACCTTCGGAACGATGGGCGTCGGGTTGCCGTACGCGCTCGGCGCGAAGGTCGCGCGGCCCGACTGCGAAGTGGTGTGCCTGCACGGCGACGGTTCGCTGGGCATGAATTTCATGGAGCTCGACACGGCCGTCCGCCACGGCATTCCGGTGATCACGGTCGTCAGCCTGAACGGGGGATGGACGGCCGATCCGCAGAAGACGAAACCGGGGCGGGAGCTCGGACTGACCCGCTACCACACGATGGCCGAGGCGCTCGGCTGCGACGCGTGGTACGTCGAGCGGGCGGCCGACATCCGCCCGGCGCTGCTGGAAGCGCGCGCGTCGTCGCGGCGCGGTGTCCCTGCTCTCGTGAACGTGCGCACCGATCCGGACGCGCAGGCGATCACCGCGAAGTTCACGACGTTCTACGACGCGGCGTAGAGGCGAAGCGCGACACGGGCGGGGATGTGCCGCACGCGCCGGGGCGCCTCCCCTGCGACGTTCAGGCCGCGCGCGTCTCCGCGGCGTAGTTCTCCAGCAGGAACGGAGCCGTCACGGCCCCGTTGATCTTGCAGTCCAGGAACATCGGCCCGGAGGCTTCCCGGAGCGCCGGTGCAAGCGCGCGCAGGTCGTCCAGCGAACGGATGGTGGCCGCCTGGAAGCCGAACGCCGCCGCCACGGGTTCGAAGTCGATGTCGGGGAACTTGGACATCGCCACCGGCATGTTGCGCATCTTCAGGTAGTGCCATTCGGCGCCATACGCGCAGTCGTTCATCAACACGATCACCAGCGGGATGTCCTCGCGCACCACCGTCTCCAGCTCCCCCATGCTCATGAGGAAGCCCCCGTCTCCGGCGAAGAACACCGTGGGTCGGTCCGGCGAGCCGCAGGCGAAGCCCAGCGCGACTCCGAATCCCACGCCGATCGACGCGAAATCGAGCGAATGCTTGACGCAGGAAGGATCGGGCACGGAGACCAGCGACGCGATCTGCAGGAAGTTCCCCACGTCGTAGACCACGTTGCGTTCCCGCGGCAGCAGGCGGTCGAGCTCCAGCGCCAACGCGCGAGGATCGACGGTTCGGGGCGTATTCACCGCTTCGAAATCGTGTCCGGGACGAAACGTCGCCAGCGGCTGCAGAACCTCGGGTTGACGCAGCCACTGCGCTGCGGCGCGTCGTTCCGGCACGGCCTCCAGCAAGCGCTCGGCGGTCCGACGCGCGTCCCCCACCAGCGCCACGTCGACCGGGAACCAACGGCCGATGTGGGCCCGCGAAGCATCGACCTGGATCAGCGGAACCTCGCGCGGAAAGGCATCGCCGTAGCTCGTCGTGCGCTGATTCAGACTGGCACCGAAGACGACGACGCAATCGACCTGCTCGATCAATCGCCGACCGGCGCTGTGCGAGAAGGAGCCCACGATTCCGCAGTTGGCCGGGTGGCCGCGGAACATGTCCTGCGCCTTGAGCGTGGTTGCCAGCGCGGCCCCCAGGCGGTCGGCCAGTTTCACGATCGCGGCCTGGGCTCCCGAATGCCACGCGCCCAGGCCGGCGAGAATCAGTGGCCGCTTCGAGCGCGACAGCAGGTCCACCGCAGCCTGGATCGCCGCCGACCGCGGCAACTGCTCTCGCTGGACGACCGAGCCCTCCGCAGCCTGTGTTTCGGCGAAGTCGATCAACGCTCTTTGTACGTTCGTCGGCAACAGCAACGCCACCGCTCCGCGGTGGGCTGCCTTCCATGCGAGCGCGAGCGCCCGGCGGGCTGACGCCGGATCGCTCGAAGTGAACGTCGGAAATCCGGCGGCCTGCAGGACGCCCGCGGCGTTGAAGTTCTTCTGCTCCGGCCCAAGCGCGTTCGGGTCGCGTGGTCCGGCAGGCGAATCCGCAACGATGAGCAGCACTCTCGATCCGCTGCGGAGCGCCTGCATCATTCCGAGCAGCGCATTCGCCGTTGCAGGCCCCCGGCCCACGATGCCTATTGCGACGTCTCCCGTAGCGCTGGCGTAGCCATCCGCCATCGCAACCGCCTGGGTTTCGTGGCGGGCACCCCGGAAGCGCACGCCCAATGCGTCGAGCGTTGCCACGAGCATCGATGTGTCGTCGCTCATCAACCCGAACGTTTCTCGCACACCAAGCGCGTGGATGTCGCGGGCAAGCGCCTCATACACGGGCAACGAGTGGGAACCCATTCGAACCTCTGTCTCGTGCTTCGACTACTACTTGAACAAACGCTCGAACACTTGGTGCTCTCGCGCGATTCGCTGGCGCAGTTCCTCCGGGCTCTCCGAGAAGAGCTCGTAGCCGGACTCCTTCATCAGAGCACGGAAGGTCGGTTCCTGTGTCACTCGATCGCTGGCACGGACAAGTTTCGTGAGCACCTTCTCCGGCAGCTTCGCGGGCCCCAGGACGCCGAGCCAGGCAGTCAACTCGAAATCGGGGTATCCGGACTCCTTCATCGTCGGCACATCCGGGAGCATCGGATTCCGCGAGCTCGACGTGACCGCCAACGCACGTACGCGCCCCCCTTTGATCTGGGCGATCGCAGTCGTCGGCAAATCGAAGAGAAACGCGATATGGCCGCCGATCACGTCTGCGAGGGCGGGCCCGTTGCCCTTGTACGGAACGTGCGTCAACTCGATCGAAGCCTTGCTCTCGAGAAACTTCCCTGCCATGAAGCTCAGGGAGCCGACGCCCGATGACCCGAAAATCAGTTCACCCGGGTGTTTCTTGGCGTGATTCACCAGGTCGGCCAATGACTCGAAGGGAGATTGCGCGCTGACCAGCAGCACCTGGGCATAACCCACGACGGGCGCCACCGGTTGAAAGTCCTTTATCGGATCGAAAGGCACCTTGGTTACGAGCGGAGTGAGCGTCATCGTGGGGCTGGCAACGAAATTCAAGGTGTGGCCATCAGGCGCGGCCCTGCTCACTCTCTCTCCTGCTATCGCTCCGCTCGCTCCCCCTTGATTGATCACGACTACGCTCTGTCCCAATTCCTTCGACAAGCGCTCGGCGTACGCGCGAGCAACGAAGTCCGCCGATCCGCCCGCGGCGTAGCCCAGGACCAGTTCGACCGGGCGGCTCGGATAGGACTCCTCGGCATGCCCGGCGACCGCGCCGGTCAGGGATGCGAATGCAAGAACCGAATGAACGAAGAACCTTCTGGTCAGCCTCACCATTACACCTTCCTGTCTGGTCATTGATGGACGTGCACGCGTCGGACATGGGCGCTCCCGCCCGTTCGCCGGGACGCGCCCTCCTGTCCGGGGCGCGGCGAATGAGCTCCTCGCTGGTTTCGCGCAGCGGTGCTTCTTCTCGCGCGAAGGCGGGGAAGCGCGGAGGTCCCTACCGCCGCTTCGCCAGGAACGCCCCGAAGATCTCCGCCTCGCTCGGCATGCGCTCCGGAATCCGCCGCGAGATGCGCGTGATGTTCAGGTACTGCCGATAGTTCAGGTTGTCGGAGAAGTTGTTGCGGCCCCAGGTTCCGCAGCCCATCGACAACGAAAACGGCAGCCCGTTGTCGAAGCTTCCGCCGGTGGCGAAGCAGTGCGCCTGGTTGACGATGACGCGGCAGACCGGCAGCTCGAGGCCGAGCTTGAGGACGTGCCCGTCGTCCTGCGTGTGCACGCTGACCGAGTGCCCGGCGCCCTGGTACCCGTAGATCGCCGCGACGATCCGGCACGCGTCGTCGAAGTCGCGCGCCCGGTACACCGCGAGCACCGGAGCGAGCTTCTCGCCCGAGAACGGACAGCCCGCGCCGGTTCCCGACTCCTCGACCATCAGGAAGCGCGCTTCCTGCGCAGCCTCGCTCGACAGGTCGGCCAGCTGAGCGATGCGAGGCGCGCTCTGCGCGATCACCGCGCTCGAGAGCTTTCCCTGCGGCCACATCGTGCGCCCGAGGCGCTCCTTGTCGTCGGCGCCGAGCAGCACGCCGCCGACTCGCGCTAGCGCGTCCATTGCATTGTCGTAGACGGCGTCGACGATGACGACGCTGTTCTCGGACGAGCAGCTCGTCGCGTTGTCGAAGCACTTCGACGCCGCGATCGCGGCGGCTGCGTCGTCGAGAGCGGCCGAAGCGTCGATGATCGATGCGACGTTCCCGGCGCCCACGCCGAAGGCAGGCGTCCCGCTCGCGTACGCTGCGCGCACGTTGTTCTGCGAACCGGTGGCGACGACGAGGTCGGACTGGCGCATCAGCTCCTGCGTCGAGGCCTTCGTGACGGGACCCGGGAGGTGCTGCACGAGGTCGCCCGGAAGCCCGAGTGCCTCGAGTTCGTCTCGCACGTAGCCGACGAGCGCCTCGCAGGTGCCCAGCCCCTTGGGCGAAGGGGCCACGATGACCGCGTTCCGCCCTTTCAGCGCGTTGATGATCTTGTTGGCCGGCGTCGCGGCCGGGTTCGTCGACGGCGTGATCGCGGCGACGACGCCGACGGGTCGAGCGATCTCCACGAGCCCGAGCTGCGGATCCTCGGAGATCACGCCGACGCTGCGCACGCCCTTCAGGTCGCGCAACAGGCCGATGGTCTTGCGGTAGTTCTTCTGGATCTTGTCGTCGACGACGCCGAGCCCGGTTTCGCGAACGGCCATCTCGGCCAGCGCGCGATTGCGCGTCGGCTCCATGATTGCCCAACCGGCCGCGAGGACCGCCTCGTCGACGCGTGCCTGGTCGCAGCGCTCGTAGACGCGCTGCGCCGCGCGCGCGCGCTCGACGAGCGTCGCGACGACGTTCCGCGCGGCCTCGTCGCGCTCACCGGTCGGCGGGGGGTTCGCCTGCATCTCTTGCTCCTCGAACGGGACGGATGGCGTGCTCAGTGCACGGTCTGGCCGACCGGCGCGAGCCGCAGCAGCTCGCGCGCTTCGGCCGGAGTCGCGACGCGCCTGCCGTACCGCTCGCATTCGTCGGCGATCTTCTTCACGAGCTCGGCGTTGCTCGCGGCGAGCCGAGTCGCATCGAACTTCAGGTTGTCCTCGAGCCCGGTGCGGCAGTGGCCGCCGGCTTCGAGGCACCACTGGTTCACGTCCCACTGGAAGCGTCCGGTGCCCGCCGCGACCCAGGTGGCCTCCGGCATCAGCTCGGCGAGCTCGCTGCGCAGGAAGTCGAACACCGAGCGGCGGGCAGGGAGCGCGTTCTGGATGCCCAGCACGAACTGCACGTGCAGCGGCGCCTGGAGCAGGCCCTTCTTCACCAGCGCGAGCGCGTTGTAGAGCATCGCGACGTCGAACACCTCGATCTCGGGCTTGATGCCGAGCTCGAGCATCGTGCGCGCGAGCCCTTCGACGAACTCGGGCGGATTCTCGTAGATGCTCGCCGGGAAGTTGACCGAGCCGGTGGCGAGCGACGCCATGTCGGGACGCAAACCGAGCATCGCGCCGCGGGCGGACTGTTCGCGCCCGCGCCCGCCGGTGGAGAACTGGATGATCATCCCCGGACAGTGCTTGCGCACGCCTTCCTGCACCCGGGCGAACAGCTCGGGGGCGGAGCTCGGCGACTCGTCGGGCGCGCGAACGTGCACGTGCACGAGCGACGCACCTGCCTCGAAGGCCTCGTGCGTCGACTCGATCTGCTCGCTCGGCGTCACGGGCACGGCGGGGTTGTCCTTCTTCCGCGGCAGGGCCCCGGTGATTGCGGCGGTGATGATGACCGGTTGACTCATCTCTTGTTTCGCCCATCGAAATGATTTGTCTCAAACATTATTGCAACCACCGCTCACATATGCAATGATTTTCAGGAGCGATATCTCTTGTTCCGCTCAGTGAAACCTTGCACTCGGAACGCACAACGGCTGGAGAAGCATGTGCCTGCGCAGAACTTCGGATACCGGGAACTTCTGCAACTCGTCGAGTTGATCGAATCCTCGTCGCACTTCCGGGAGTTCCGGTTCCGTTCGGGCGACCTCGAGATCGAGCTGCGGCGTGGCGACGCGTCGCAGTCGTCCAGGCTCAACGGTGCGTCGGCACCGTTCGAAGGTGCCCCGGCGACGCTCCCTGCTCGAGCAGCCGCTGCGCCCGAACCGGCGCCCGCCCGGCCCGCAGCCGCGCCGGCGGCGCAGAACGTCGCGCAACCCGCGCTGCGGGGTAAGGAACCCGCGCCTGCCGGGTCGAGGCAGGGGCCCGCCACAGCGCCGGCCGAACCGCTCGAAGGCGCCGTGATCCGCTCGCCGATGGTCGGCACGTTCTACCGAGCGCCCGAGCCCGGCGCGGCGCCGTTCGTCGAGGTCGGGCAGGTCGTGGAAGCCGATACGACCGTCTGCATCATCGAGGTGATGAAGCTGATGAACTCGCTTCCGGCGGGCTGCCGTGGAACCGTCGCACAGATTTTCGTCGCCGATGGCGATGCCGTCGAGTACGGCCAGCCGCTGATCGTCGTTCGTCCGGCGTGAGCGCGTCGGCTCGCCCGATGTCGCAAGGGATCCATCGATGACCGACGCCCCTCCCGTCACCCGCCGCTTTCGCCGGATCCTCGTCGCGAACCGCGGCGAGATCGCCTTGCGGATCCAGCGCGCGTGCCGCGAACTGGGCATCGAGACGGTGCAGGTCTATTCGGAAGCCGACCGCGACAGCCTGCCCGTGCGACAGGCCGACCACGCCGTCTGCATCGGTCCCGCACGTTCGGCGCACAGCTACCTGAACGCGGCAGCGCTCGTCTCCGCGGCTCGCGTCTTCGGCGCGCAGGCGATCCACCCGGGCTACGGATTCCTCTCCGAGAACGCCGCCTTCGCGCGACTGTGCGCGCAGGAGGGCATCGTCTTCATCGGACCGGGTCCCGAGGCGATCGAGGCGATGGGCGACAAGGCGCGCGCGCGCGCGCTGGCCGAAGAGGCCGACGTGCCGACAACGCCGGGTTCGCGCGGGACGGTGTCGAACGCGGACCACGCGCGCTCGATCGCCGAAGAGCTCGGCTATCCGGTGCTGCTCAAGGCCGCCGCCGGCGGCGGCGGACGCGGAATGCGCGAGGTGCACCGCGCCGAAGACCTCGTCGCGCGCTACGAGGATGCCGCGCGCGAGGCGAAGGCCGCGTTCGGCGACGACTCGATCTACGTCGAGAAGTTCCTGCCGCGCATCCGGCACATCGAGATCCAGGTGATCTCCGACGGGAACCGCGTCCTGCATCTCGGAGAACGCGACTGCTCGCTGCAGCGTCGCAACCAGAAGCTCGTCGAGGAAGGTCCCTCGCCCGTGCTGGATCCGGAGCTCCGGGCGCGCATCGGCGAAGCGGCGACCCGCCTGTGCCGGCACGCCGGATACCGAAGCGCGGGAACCGTCGAGTGCATCGTCGAGCCCGAGTCTGGCGAGTTCTATTTCATGGAGATGAACGCCCGCGTGCAGGTCGAGCATCCGGTCACGGAGATGATCACCGGCTTCGACATCGTGAAGGAGCAGATCCGCATCGCGCAGGGAGAACCTCTTTCGATCCAGCAGGACGAACTGCGGACGAACGGACACGCGATCGAGTGCCGGATCAACGCCGAGGACGCCGATGCCGATTTCGCGCCCTGCCCCGGAACCATCCAGGCGGTGCGCTGGCCGGGCGGACCGGGTGTGCGCGTCGACTCGCACGTCGAGGCCGGCTACCGGGTGCCCCCGTACTACGACTCCCTGCTCGCCAAGCTCATCGTCTGGGGCCGCGATCGACACGAGGCGCTCGAACGGATGGGACGCGCGCTCGGCGAATTGCGCATCGAAGGCGTGCGCACCACCGCGCCATTCCTCGAACGCCTGATTCGAACGCCCGCATTCCAGCGCGGCGACGTGCACACCCGCTACGTGGACCAGTTCCTGAAGGAGGGCCGATGAGCCGCCACTTCGGATTCATCGACGTCACGCTGCGCGACGGGCACCAGTGCCTGTGGTCGACGCGCATGACGACCGCGATGATGACGCCGATCCTCGGCGCCATCGATCGCGTCGGATACGACTACATCAACATCCTCGGCGGCGCCGTCTTCGACGTCTCGGTGCGCTTCCTGCACGAGAACCCGTGGGAGCGGGTGGGCCTGCTTTGCGAACGACTTCGCACGCCGTGCGACGGACTCACGCGCGGACAGAGCCTGTACACCTTCGAGCTGTTCCCCGACGACGTCGTCGAGCTGAACTCGAAGGTGCTCGCTCGCCGCGGGCTGAAGGTGCTCACCGTCTACGACGCGTTGAACGACAACCGGAACATCGAGTCGTCGGTTCGCTCGGGCCACGAGGCCGGCATGCAGGTCAATGCGATGATGACCTACACGCTGTCGCCGGTGCACACCGACGCGTATTACATGGAACGCACCCGCGAGCTGGTGGCGCTGAACGCCGATTTCATCTCGATCAAGGACCCCACCGGACTCCTCACGCCGCAGCGGGGCGAGACGCTGTTCCCCGCCGTCGTCGCCGCGGCCGGCGACGTTCCGGTTCAGCTGCACTCGCACTGCCAGTCGGGGCTCGCGCCCGAGGTCTACGGCGTCGCCGTGCGCTCCGGTTTCCGCTACGGATACACCGCTTCCGAACCGCTCGCCAACGGCGCGTCGCTGCCCTCCACCGAGGAGGTCGACGAGCGCGCACGTGCGCTGGGTGCGACGACGCGGATCGACCGCGGCGCGCTGTCCGTGGTTTCCGCCTACTTCAGCTGCCTCGCCCGGCGCGAAGGCAAGCCGATCGGCGCGAAGGCTCAGTACGACCCGGCGCTGTACGAGCATCAGGTGCCGGGCGGGATGATCTCCAACCTGCGTTCGCAGCTCGCGGCGATGCGCATGGAGCACCGCCTCCCGGAGATCCTCGAGGAAGCCGCACGCGTGCGCTGCGACCTCGGCTACCCGATCCTGGTGAGCCCGTTCGCGCAGTACATCATCACGCAGTCTGTGCTCAACGTCGTGCAGGGCGAGCGCTACCGGACCATCCCCGACGAGGTGCGCAAGTACGCGATGGGGCATTACGGCCGCCTCGCCGCGCAACCGTCGGACGAGTTCCTCGAGCGCGCCGGCATCCGCCCCGACCAGATCTCCGACAGTCCTCCGGCCGCGCAACTGCAGCCCGCGCTGCCGCGCCTGCGCGAGGAACTCGGCGCCGACGCGACCGACGAAGACCTGCTGCTGGCGGCGTTCTACCCGCCCGAGCTGCTCGCACCGTTGCGCAAGCCGGCGCCCGCGTACCGGTTCGAGACTTCGCCGTTGCTCGAGCTGCTACGCTTCCTCGATTCGAGAAAGGACGTCCGGGAGACCCGGATTCGCCTGGGCGGCGTGGAGATGAGCTTTTCGACGTAGTCCGCGGTACGGCCTCGCCGTACCGAAACCGAACACAAGAGCCGCACAGCGGCCGTGACGTTCCAACCACCGAGGAGGTACCTATGCAAAGGCGTTCGATCGGCCTGCCCTGGCGCCGCGCCGTCGCGGCGCTCGCCGGCCTGGCCCTATCGTCGATTCCGGCACTGGCTGCGGCGCAGGGGAAGTTCACCGAGTGGGGCTGGCCGCAGCCCTACGAGCAGGTTTCGCAGAAGTCGATCGACTGGCTCAAGGACAAGGGGTGGTGGCCGATCCAGGTCGCCTTCCAGGCTCCGTGGTCCGGCCAGAACACCGTGAACATCGTGATGGACCGGCTCGACCTGCTCGAGAAGCGCGGGGTCCAGGCTAAGTGGACCGCGTTCCCGTCCGGCCCGGCGATCAACGAAGTCCTCGTGTCGGGGCGTTACCAGGTCGGCAACGGCGGAAACTTCCCGTTCACGTCGCTGCTCGACCGGCGCATTCCCGTCAAGGCGATCGCGATTCTCAGCCCGAACCTGCTGCATGCACTGGTCGTGCCGAGCGACTCGCCGTTGAAGAGCATCACCGACCTGAAGGGCGTGAATCCGCCGCCGACGGTCGGGCTCGTCACCGGCTCGTCCGCCGAGTTCTACTTCCAGATGGCGATGCAGCTGAACGGGATCGACCCGGGCAAGGACGTGATCCTGAAGAACATGCCGCCCGGCGAGCAGATCGCGATGCCGCGCGGAATCGCCGGCGTCGTCTCCTGGGATCCGACCCCCGAGTTGATCGTCAGCGAGCGCAAGACCGGGCGCATCATCGACTCGATCTTCCCGTACAACATGTACGAAGGGCAGTTCTACCTGCGCTCGGAGATTATCGAGAACGCGCCCGACGTCGCACAGGCGTTCGCCGACGCCTTCGCCGAATCGACGCTGTGGACGCGCCTGAACCCGGAGAAAACTGCCGAACTGATGGCCGAGGACCCCAACCTGCGGCACTTCTCGAAGGAGATTCTGCTGCAGCAGATCCGCGCCTACAGCAACCTCTACAAGCCGACGTTCATCTATCCGCACGCCGAGTTCTGGGGCAAGGTCAACGAGCCGATCTTCGACTGGCTGCATGCGCAAAAGCGCATCACGCGCCCGCTGAAGGCCGAGGATTTCTCGCAGGCGGTCGACGAACGCTTCATGAAGGCGACCTTCGCGAAGCTCGGGTGGAAGGTTCCGGCGCGCCCGCCGTTTCTTCCCGAGGGATGGAACGGAGAGCCCGACAAGCCGCCGTACCCGGAATACATGCACGCGCTGAACAGCAAGCACCCGCAGCCATTCCCCGAAAAGGGCGACCTGGCGAAGCCCTGGTCTTTCGACGGTAAGACGTACGAACCTTGAGTGAAGTGCGGGCGGCGCCGCGAGGCGCCACCGCCGGAGGTCCGCAATGAGCGACGCGCTGGCAGGCAAGGTCGCCGCCACGGTTCAACAGCAGCAGCCCCTTCGCGAGGACGCGGCGGCGACGCACGCGGCAATGCTCGCGATGAAGCGCCGCCCCGGCATCGTCGTGCGAGTCCTCGCCAAGGTGAAGAACCTCGGACTCGTCGCGCTGCTGCTGCTCGCCTGGCAATACGTGAGCACCTCGGTGCTCGACGACATGACGCGCGTGCTGCTGCCCCCGCCCGCGAAGATCCTGGCTGCGGCGTGGGAGCTGCTGCTGTCGGGCGACCTGCTCCGGCACACGCTCGACTCGCTCAAGCGCGAGGCCGTCGCGTTCTCCTGGGCGCTCGTCGCGGTTCCGCTCGGTGTCGCGATGGGCTGGTGGAAGGCGGTCAACGACCAGCTCGATCCGCTGCTCGAGACGCTGCGCCCGATTCCCCCGCTCGCGTGGATCCCGCTGTCGATCCTCTGGTTCGGCGTGGGCGACACGCAGAACCAGTTCATCATCTTCCTCGGGATCTTCTTTCCGATCCTGCTGAACACGATCACCGGCGTGCGCTGCGTCGAGCCGAACCTCGTTCGCGCCGCGCGCTGCCTGGGCGCGAGCGAGTGGTCGGTCCTCTGGCGCGTCGTGCTGCGCGCGGCCCTGCCGCAGATCGTCACCGGAATCCGCATCGGCCTCGGCGTCGGCTGGATGGCGCTCGTCGCCGCGGAGCTCGTCGGCGCCAGCTCCGGCCTCGGCTTCCTGATCAACGACGCGCGCACGATCCTGCGCACCGACTACATCATCGTCGGCATGATCGCCATCGGCCTCATTGGGCTGGCGATCGATGCCGCGATCCGCGAAATCATGCGACGCGTCCTGCCGTGGTCGCGCGCCATGCAGTGAAGAGGGCATCGCGATGAGCACCGTGAGCGTCGAGCGGGTCACGAAGGTGCATCCCGGGCACAGCGCGAGCGACGATCCCGTGCTCGCCCTCGACGGCGTGAGCTTCGAGGTGCGCGACCAGGAGTTCTGCTCGATCCTCGGCCACAGCGGGTGCGGCAAGACCACGCTGCTCACGATGATCGCCGGCTTCGAGCAGCCGTCGGGCGGACGGATCCTCGTCGAGGGCAAGCCGGTGGGCAAGCCGACGTGGACCCGGACGGTCGTCTTCCAGGACTACGCACTGTTCCCGTGGATGACGGTCGAGCGGAACGTCGCCTTCGGGCTCGAGATGAAGAAGGTTCCGGCCGCAAGGCGCAGCGAGATCATCGCGCACCATCTGCGTCTGGTCGGGCTGAACGGCTTCGAGAATCGCTACCCGCACCAGCTCTCGGGCGGGATGAAGCAGCGGGTGTCGATCGCGCGAGCGCTCGCCGTCGACCCCGAAGTGCTGCTGATGGACGAGCCTTTCGCCGCGCTCGATGCGCAGAACCGGGCGATGATGCAGGAGGAGATGGGGCGGATCCTCGCCGAAGCGGATCCCTCCGCGCGCAAGACGATGATCCTCGTCACGCACAGCATCGAGGAGGCGATCCTGCTCTCCGACCACATCGTCGTGCTCTCCAGTCGCCCCGGACGCGTGAAGGAGAGCGTGCGCGTCGATCTTCCGCGCCCTCGCAACGAAGACCAACCGGGATTCATCGAACTGCGCGCGCACATCCGGAAGCTGATCCACGAGGAGCTCTACGCCGAGGGCGCGCAGGCGGCCCGGGCTCACTGATCGTGGACGTCGTCGCGGCCGAGTTGCTCAGCCTGCAGATGCTGGTCGCCGTCGCGATCGGCGCCGTTGCCGGTGCGATCCGCGGCATCACGGGTTTCGGCGCGGCGATGGTGATGACGCCGCCGCTCAGCCTGATGCTCGGCCCGCAGGTCGCCGTTCCGGTGACGCTGATGCTCGAGACCTTCGCGGCAGCCCCGATGCTCCCCGCCGCCACGCGCATCGCGCACTGGCCCGTGCTCCTGCCGATCTCGCTGGCGGCGCTCGTCTCGGTTCCGTTCGGCACCTGGGTGCTCGCGACGGCCGACCCCGACCTGCTGCGCCGAGCGATCGCGGTCATCGTCATTGTCTTCTCGATCCTGCTGATGCGCGGCGTTCGATACCACGGCCGCCAGCGCCTGGCGACCTCGATCGGCCTGGGCAGCATCAGCGGAACGATGCTGGGCGCCACGAGCATCGGCGGACCGCCCGTGATCCTGTACCTGCTCGCCGGACCCGACCCGGTCCACGTGTCGCGCGCGAACCTCACGCTCTACGTCGTCGTGAGCTCGGCGATCGGGCTCGGCGCGCTGATCTGGCGCGGCGTCGTCGACGCCCGCGTCCTGCTGTACGCGGCCGCGATGGCTCCGCTCTTCATGGTGGGCGTCGTGCTCGGCTCGCAAGTCTTCGCGCGCCTCACCGACCAGCGCTTCCGCCGCTTCACCACCGTCTTCATGCTCGTGGTCTCGGCCATCGTGCTCGTCGCCTGAATCCGCAGCCGATCCATCTTGAGACTCGGGAGTACCATGTCGAGCGCTACCTGCGGGAGAGCCTGATCCTGCGGATCGCGCCGGTCAGCCCGGAACTCGTGCTGTGCCACCTCGCCGAGAAGGTGCTGGGCTTGCCGAAGTCCTATTGGAAATGAACGAGCGGCGCGAGCCCGCCCCTGCCGAATCGATTGCCCTGCGCGCTTTCAGCGTGCTGGAGGAAATCGTGCGCGCGGGAGCACCGATGTCGCTCGACGAGGTCACGCACGCGAGCCGTCTTCCCAAGGCGACCGCCTTCCGGATCCTGAACCTGCTGCAGTCCGCCGACCTGCTGCGACGCGAGCCGCAGACGAAGCGCTACGTCGTCGGTCCTCGCCTGACCTCGTTCGCGCTCGACCTGTGGCGGCAGTCGACGCTTCGCGCACAGTGGCGCCGTGCGCTCGAGGAAGCCGTCTCCGCCACCGGCGAGAGCTGCAACCTCACGATCCTCGAGGGCGACGAGGTGCTCTACCTCGAACGGGTGGAGACGTCTCGCCCGCTTCGGTTGCACCTCGAGCCCGGAACGCGCGTGCCGCTGCACTGCACGGCCACCGGCAAGCTGTTCCTGTCCCAGATGAGCAACGAGCAGATCCGCCGGCTGCTCGGGCCGGAACCGCTGAAGGCCTACACCAGCCGCACGATCACGCGCTACGACGTGCTGTTCGAGGATCTCGACCGCGTGCGCGAGACGAAGGTCGGCACGCACGACTGCGAGCTGTTCGACGACTCGGTGGCGATCGCGGTGCCGGTCGTCGACCGCACCGGCTACATCTACGCGGCGGTGGCGATGCACGCACCGATTCCGCGCCAGAGCATCGAGAGCTGCAGGCGCTACCTGCCCGTGTTGAACCGCGCAGCCGCCTCGATCGCCCAGACGCTGATCGGGACGTACAGCAGCCCCGCCGTCCTCGCGACGAAGCGCGAAGGGTGACACGCGCCCGGCGGATACGCTCCGGCGTGCCGCCAGGTGAAAACGAGCCGGCCGGACGATGCCGTTCAGTCGCGTTCGTCGCGCGAATCCTCTACCTCGGCGAGCCGCTGCGCGGCTCGCCGCAGCGTCGGCAGCAGCGCGCCTGCGCCTTCCACGCTCAGGCGAACGATCGGCGCCTGCACGGCCAGCCCCATGTTCGAGCGCCCACCGTCGGACGACGGCACCAGCACCGCGACGCAGACGAGCCCGGGCAGGAACTCCTCGTCGTCGGTGGCGTACCCCTGCCGGCGCACCCTCTCGAGCTCGCGCTCGAGCGTTTCGCGATCGGTGATCGTCTTCGGCGTGTAGCGCTCGAAGGGCTCGGCACCCAGCACGCGCGTGCGCTGCGAAGGCGACATCTGTTCGAGGAAGAGCTTGCCGCTCGCCGAGCAGTGGGCCGGCACCCGCGAGCCGGCGCGCAGGTAGAAACGCAGCGGCGCAGCGGTCTCGACCCGGTCGAGGTACAGCACGCTGCCGCTGGACATCGTCGTGATGTTGCAGGTCTCGCCGATCTCGTCCTTGAGCCGACGCAGCACGCCGCGCCGCGCGCTGTGCGCGGTGTCGTTCAGCAGCAGGTTCTTGGCGAACTGTCGCAGGCGCGGACCCGTGCCGTAGCTGCGGCCGTCGCGCTCGCGCTGCAGCAGCCGTGCCGACTCGAGCTGGTGCAGCATGCGGTGCAGCGTCGGCTTGGGCAGCCCGGTGTCGTCGACCAGGCTGCGCAACGTGACGAACTCGTCCTTCGACGCGATCAGCTCGAGCAGCGCGAACAGCCGCAGCGTCGGAGTTTCGCCGTCGATGCGGCTCACTTCATCCTGCAGCTCGGGCGCGTCGTCCATTTCTCCGTCGTCTCGGGTGTCGAACGCCTCAATGTACTGTCTTTCCCGGGCTCGCGGCTCGCCGGCCGCCGGGCCGGCTGCAGCGTCGTTCGTTCCGACCGGCGGTTCGTCCCGCTTCATCCGTCGAAGCCTCGCATCACGTAGACGACGAGCAGCATGTACGACGCGACGAACACCGCCTCGCCGCCCAGCAGCGCGATCGGCCGCCAGCCGAGCTCGACGAGTTTCTCGAGCGAGGTCTTCACGCCCAGCGCGGCGATCGAGATCACCAGGCACCAGCTCGAGACGGACGACGCACCCGAACGGACGGGGGCCGGGATCCAGCCGAGGCTGTTGACCAGCACGAGCGCTGCGAATGCGATCAGGAAGAACGGCAGCAGCGGCGTGCGACCCGCGCCCTTGTCCGGCTCGCCTGCGCGGCTCGCGTTGCCCCCGCGAAACCAGAGCGCCAGCGTGAAGACGACGGGCACCAGCATCGCCACGCGGAACATCTTCGTCAGCGTCGCCGTATCGCCGACCTGCGGCGAGATCATGAACCCGGCACCGACCACCTGTGCCACGTCGTGGATCGATCCGCCGAGGAACAGCCCCGACTCAAGCGCATCGAGCCCGATCACCGTCACGAACAACGGGTAGAGGACCATCGCCACGGTCGAGAACGTGGCCACGCCGATCGCGGTGAGCAGCGTGTAGTGCTCGTTCTCGCGGCTCTGCGGCAGCACCGACGAAATGGCCAGCGTGGCCGAGATCCCGCAGATGCCGGTTCCGCCGCCGGAGAGAAGGCCGAGCGCGCGCGGCAGGCCGAGCGCGCGCGCGAACAGTACGCCGAAGCCGATCGTGAACACGACCGTGCCGACCAGCGCGACGACCCCGTCGAGCCCGAGCGCAACGACGTCGGAGAAGGCAATGCGGGCGCCGAGCAGGCCGACGCCGATGCGCACCAGCTTCTTCGCAGACACCTCGACCCCGGGCATCGTCTTCGGGTTGTCGGCGAGGAAGTGGAACGCGATGCCGAGCAGCAACGCGTACAGGAACTTCGGTCCGCCGTACTGATTGGCGACGAACGACGCCGCGAGCGCGATCGTCGTGCAGAGCACGAGGCCGGGAAGCAGGCGGCGCATCCGGTCGGCGGCGCCGAGGGGCATCGACGTGGACGTCTGGGTGTTCATTCGGGCGCGGAAGGCGAAACCTGCGCACGGCGCGGGTCGCCGGGAACCGGCGCATCCGCCCCACGGGAGCGGGGCGAAGGCTGAGCCGGCAGCGGGGCGGGAAGGCGAAGCGGTCGCGGCGGCGGGCGGCACGAAGGCCGCCCGCCGGCCCGACTCAGGAAAAGTCCTTGTACTTCTCCAGCAGGCGCACCGGCTTGGACAGGGCGTCGCGACGGAAGGGATCGCCCAGCTCGCGCGTGCACATGATCTCGATCACGCACGTCTTGCCGGCGTTCATCTGCAGGTCGACCGCGCGCTTGAGCGCCGGACCGACGTCCTCGAGCCGGTCGACCACGACGCCCTCGGCGCCCATCGCCTTCGCGATGCTTGCGAAGCTCGGGTTGTCGAGGTCACCGGCGACGAAGCGACGATTGTAGAAGTCGACCTGGTTCTTCTTCTCGGCGCCCCACTGCCGATTGTGGAAGACGACCGCGGTGACCGGGATGCGCTCGCGCACGCAGGTCATCGTCTCCATGAGGCTCATGCCCCAGGCCCCGTCGCCGGCATACGAGATCGCCGGGCGGTGCGGTGCCGCCACCTTCGCGCCGATGATGGTCGGGAACGCATAGCCGCAATTGCCGAAGCTCATCGCCGCGAAGAAGCTTCGCGGCTTCTCGAAGCGCAGGTAGCTGTTCGCCACCGAGTTGATGTTGCCAATGTCGGTGGACACCATCACGTCGTCGGGCATCGCCTTCTCGAGCTCGCGCAGCACCTGCCGCGGGTGCAGCCACTTGCCGCCCTCGGCCTTCGCCTCCTCGATCATCGCGAGGCTGTATGGATCGCGCTCGTGCGTCCACTCGTCGAGTTCCTTCTCCCAGGCGGCCTTCTCCGCCGCGATCCGGGCGGCGCGCTCGGCCTTGGTGGCGTCCACGGCGAGCTTGCGCTGCGCGAGCCGCTGCATCAGCGCTTTCGCGGCGGCCTTCGCATCTCCGCAGATGCCCACGGAGATCTTCTTCACCAGCCCGAGCATCTTGTTGTCCGCGTCGATCTGGATGATCTTCGCGTTCTTCGGCCAGTAGTCGAGCCCGTGCTGCGGCAGGGTGCCGAAGGGCCCGAGCCGCGAGCCGAGCGCGACGACGACGTCGGCCTGCGCGATCAGCTTCATCGCCGCCTTCGAACCCTGGTAGCCGAGCGGGCCGCACCACAGCGGATGGCCGGCGGGGAACGAGTCGTTGTGCAGGTAGCTGTTGACCACCGGGGCGCCGAGCCGTTCGGCGAGCGCCTTGCACTCCTCGATGGCATCGCCCATCACGACGCCGCCGCCGGAGAGGATTACCGGGAACTTCGCGTTGGCGAGGAGATCGGCGGCCTCGTCGAGGCTCTTCTCGCCCCCCGGCCCGCGCTCGAGACGCGACGGCTGCGGGATCTCGGTGGTGATCTCGCCGTAGAAGTAGTCGCGCGGAATGTTCAACTGCGTCGGGCCCATCTCGGACATCGCGCGGTCGAAGCAGCGGCCGGTGAACTCGGCCATGCGCGCCGGATGCGTGACGTGGCCCTGGTACTTGGTGAACTCCTCGAACATCGGAAGCTGGTTCGCCTCCTGGAATCCGCCGAGTCCGATCGTCGTCGACCCGGTCTGGGGAGTGACGATGACCACCGGCGTGTGCGCCCAGTAGGCCGCGGCGATCGCGGTCACGCAGTTGCTGATGCCCGGTCCGTTCTGTCCAATGACCACGCCGGGGCGGCCGGAGACTCGCGCATAGCCGTCGGCCATGTGCCCCGCGCCCTGCTCGTGCACGACCGGGATGAAGCGGATCCCGGCCGGCTGGAAGAGGTCCATCGCGTCCATGAACGCCGACCCCATGATCCCGAACATGTCGGTGACGCCATTGGCGACCAGCGTTTCGACGAACGCTTCCGAGGGTGTCATCTTCTGCACGCCGCTGATCGCCTTGCGCGTCTCGCGCACTGCGTGATCGTTCATTGCTGTGAATCCTCCGGAGAAATGGGCGGCGAGGAACGGGGATGGCCGGGAAATGCCGACGCGTTGCCGCCGCTGAAACAGGTCGAGCAGACCGACGATAGCGGGAAAGCGCCCTCGCAGTCAATGAAAATTTCGGAAATCGGTACCAAATATTCCAGAAACTCGCAATTCGAGCGGCGCCGTGGGCGGCGAAGCGTCGCAGGTGCCGCTCAACGGCCGAGCACCCCGGGAAGCTTCGTGATGACCAGAGAAGCGCCGATGCCGATGAGGATGAAGAAGACGAGACGGCGCGTCGTCGTGGGTGCCAGCGGCGGCGGCCAACGGCGCGCCGCCGTCGAGGCCAGGCCGACCGTGGGCAGCGCGAGTGCCGCGAGCAGCCAGACGGTGGCCGTCAGCCCGCCCTGGACGCCGACGATCACCGTTCGGGCGCTCGAGCTGATCGCGAACAACATCAGCAGCATGTCGCGAACGGCGCGCACGTCGGTCGGCTGCCGGTAGAAGTGGAAGACGAGAGGCGGCCCGCCCATGCCGAACAGGCCGTTGGTGAAGCCCGAGAAGGCACCGGCGAGCAGGAAGCCCGGCGTGCGCGACGGCTTGGCCAGGCGGCTCGGATTGCACACGAGGAGCAGGCCCCCCATTACGATGAACGCGCCGAGCAGCAGCTGTAGCAGGTTCGTCGCCGAGCCGCTCAGCCACGTGAGCAGCGCGATGCCCGCTCCGATCGCCGGGACGCTGCCGAGCATCGTCGCGCGGATCGTGCGCCAGTCGATGCGGTGCAAGTTGCCGGGCAGCGAGAAGGCCGCGTTCGCCACCGACATCAGGCTGATCGTCGCGGCGAGCTGCGCAACCGAAGCGACACCGAGTCCGCCGGCCAGGCCCATGACGATCATCGACAATCCGAAGCCGGTCACCGACTGGAAGTACGAACCGAGCGCAACTGTGGCGAGAAAGAGCGCGAGCGAGACGACGTCGATGCCCATCGACGCGTCAAGGCCCGTCAGCCGCGCACGCCTGCACGACCGTCGCGGCGACCACGTTGAACACGTCGTCGGCGCTGCAGCCGCGCGAGAGGTCGTTGGCGGGCCGATTCAGCCCCTGTAGCAGCGGCCCGATCGCAACCGCGCCGGCGAAGCGCTCGGCGATCTTGTAGCCGATGTTGCCCGCGTCGAGATCGGGGAACACGAGCACGTTGGCGTCGCCGCGCACCCGGGAGCCGGGCAGCTTGCGGGCGGCGATCTCCGGAACCAGCGCCGCGTCGAGCTGTACCTCGCCGTCGACGGCCAGCCCCGGGCGTTGCGCGCGCAGACGCGCGGTGGCCTCGATCACCTTGTCCACCCTCGGATGGTGCGCACTGCCATTCGTGGAAAACGACAGCATCGCCACCCGCGGCTCCTCGCCCAGCAGGTTGCGGGCGCTGTCGGCCGTCGACGCCGCAATGCCGGCGAGCGCATCGGCATCGGGATCGACGACGAGCCCGCAGTCGGCAAACAGCATCGAGGGCCGCGAGACGTGCCAGCATCGCTCGAACACCATCACGAAGAAGCTCGACACCAGCTGCGCCGTCGGCGCCATGCCGATGACCTGCAGTGCGCTGCGAACGACATCGGCGGTCGTGCGCACCGCGCCCGCGACGCTGCCGTCGGCGTGACCGAGCCGCACCATCAGGTGTGCGAAGCACAGCGGGTCGAGCGCGGCCGCCTCGGCCTGCTCGCGCGTCATCCCCTTTGCGCGGCGCAGCTCGAGCAGCGCCTCAGCGAACACGGCCCGGCGGGGATCGTCGTACGGATCGATCGTCTCGACGCCGGCCAGGTCGATCGCCTCGCGCCGCGCGCACGCCGCTGTGCCCTCGCGCGGTCCGACGATCGCGACGCGTGCGACGCCCTCGCGCGCCGCGCGCGCGGCGCCCTGCAACACCCGCTTGTCGTCGCTCTCGCACAGCACGATGCGCCTGGGGTCGGCGCGCGCGCGTCCCAGGATTCGTCCGAGGGTGGAATCGGCAGCGTCTTCGGTTTCGATCGACGTCATCGCGATCTCGTAGGTTCGGCAAGGCGCGATTGTCGCTTGCGTCGGCCGGCATGCGCGGGAGAGGGACCGACGGCCGAGCGGCGACCGGTCCTTCGATGGGGTTCGTTCACCCTGCCCGGTCGGGCGGCGACAGCGGCGCGGCGGTGAGCCTCGCCAGTTCGTCGAACGAGAGTCCGTCGACCCATTCGCGGGCAACGAATCCCGACGGCGTGACGTCGATCACCGCCAGGTCGGTGTAGACGCGCGACACGCAGGCGATGCCGGTCAGCGGATAGGTGCATCGCTCGACCAGCTTGCCGGCGCCCGACCTCGTCACGTGCTCCATCATGACGAGCACGTGGCGGGCGCCGATCGCGAGATCCATCGCGCCGCCGACCGCGGGAATCGCGTCTGGCGCTCCGGTGTGCCAGTTCGCGAGATCGCCGCGCGACGAGACCTGGAAGGCGCCGAGCACGCAGTAGTCGAGATGCCCGCCGCGCATGATCGCGAAGGCATCGGCATGGTGGAAGAAGGCCGCACCCGGCAACTGGGTGACGGGTTGCTTGCCGGCGTTGATCAGGTCCCAGTCTTCCTCGCCCGGCGCGGGCGCCGGACCCATGCCGAGGATTCCGTTCTCGCTGTGCAGGACGATTTCGCGCTCGGGGGGGAGCTGGTTCGCGACGAGCGTCGGAAGTCCGATTCCGAGGTTCACGTACGAACCGTCGGGAATGTCGCGTGCCACGCGGGCGGCCATCTGTTCGCGGCTGAAGCGCTTCATCGCGCCGACCTCCCCGCCGGCACCCGCACGACGCGCCGGACGAAGATGCCGGGCGTGACGACGGCTTCGGGGTCGAGTTCGCCGAGCGCAACGACCTCCCGTACCTGGGCGATCGTGCACTTCGCCGCGGTCGCCATGATCGGGCCAAAGTTGCGCCCCGTCTTGCGGTAGACCAGGTTGCCCCAGCGGTCGCCGCGCAACGCCTTCACGAGCGCGACATCGGCGTGGATCGGATACTCGAGAACCTGGTCGCGATCGCCGATCCGGCGCGTCTCCTTGCCCTCGGCCAGCTGCGTCCCGAACCCGGTCGGCGTATAGAAGGCGCCGATCCCGGCGCCGGCCGCCCGGATCCGCTCGGCGAGGTTGCCCTGCGGAACCAGTTCGAGCTCAATGCGCCCGCTGCGGTAGAGCGCGTCGAAGACGTGCGAATCGGCCTGGCGGGGAAACGAGCAGACGACCTTGCGGACGCGTCCTGCCTTGAGCAGCGCCGCGATTCCGCGCTCGCCGTTGCCGGCGTTGTTGCTCACGATCGTGAGATCGGACGCGCCGTGCACCACCAGCGCGTCGACCAGCTCGTGCGGCATTCCCGCGTCGCCGAAGCCGCTGATCATCACCGTCGCACCGTCGGGGATGTCGGACACCGCCGCTTCGGGCGAAGCCACTGTCTTGTCGATCATTGCACTCCCTGTTCGATGACCGGTTCGACCCCGAGCCGAACGAGTTTCTTGCCGAAGTTTCCGCCGTGCAGCATCGTCGCGAACGCGGCCGGCGCGTTCTCGAGCCCGTCGCTGACATCCTCGCGATAGCGCAGCTCGCCGCTGCGAACCCACTGCGCGAGCTCTTCGAGCGCGCCCGGCCAGTAGTCGAGGTGCTCGGAAACGATGAACCCCTGCAGCGTCGCGCGGTTCACCAGCAGCTCGCGCGTGTTGCGCAAGCCCGAAACGGGGCGCTGTTCGTATTCGCTGACGAGCCCGCAGAGCACGATTCGCGCGTAGTCGTTCAGCCTGGCGAGCACCGCGTCCATCACCGCACCGCCCACGTTCTCGAACTGGACATCGACGCGCCCGGGCGTCGCATCCGCCAGGCGCGTTTCGAAATCGGGGCTTCGATGATCGATGCAGTTGTCGAAGCCCAGCTCCTCGACCACGTAGCGGCACTTCGCCGCGCCGCCGGCGATGCCGATCGCGCGCGCGCCGCGGATGCGGGCGAGCTGGCCGACGACGGAACCCACTGCGCCGGAAGCGGCCGAGACGACGACCGTGTCGCCGCATTGCACGCGGCCGACGACGAACAGGCCGTAGTGTGCGGTGACCCCCGGCATGCCGCAGACGCCGAGCGCGGTGGACGAGGGCACGCCGTTGTCGGTGATCGTCCGCAACGCCGAGCCGGGAACGCAGGACCAGAGCTGCCACCCCATGCGGGTGCCGACCACGCGGGCGCCGGACGGAATCGTCGGATCGCGACTGGCGACGACGACGCCGACCGTGCCACCGGGCATCAGGTCGCCCGGCCGCAGTCCCTCCACGTACGAGCGCCGGGGATCCATTCGCAGGCGCATGTACGGGTCGAGCGACAGCCACTCGTTGCGCACGAGCACTTCACCCTCGCCTGGCTCGCGAACCGGCGATTCGACGAGTTCGAAGTCCGCGGGATCGACGCGCCCCTGTGGAAAGCGCCGCATCCGCACCTGCAGGTTTATCCGCGAAGTCAATCGAGCACCTCCGCCCTGCCCGCGACTTCGGACGTCAGGCTCAACGCGGCGCTCATCGACGGCGCTCCCTCGCCGCCCTGCTGTCGGCGAACGAAATCGACGCGCTGCGCGGAGGTGCCCGTCCGGTACCACGACAGCTCATCGCGCACTGCGTCGAAATAGTGGTCGTCGTCGATGACGAAACCGGTGAAGACGATCTCGCGCGGGTCGAGCAGCGCGATTGCGCCGCCGATCGCGTTGCCCAGCTCATGGCCGGCGGCGGCGAGGGCGCCAGCCAGGTCGGGATGCGACTGCGCGGCCGACGAGAGCTTGCGGAATCGCCCCGCGAGCTCGTGCATTCCGAATCGCGCGCCCGCCTCGAGCAAGCCGTTCGCCTGCAGGATCGCGCGACCCGAGGCGACCGTGTCGAGGCAGCCGATGCGGCCGCACACGCATCGCATCGTCGAGCTGCGGCTGCGCAGGTGACCGAGCTGGCCTGCGGCGAAGCCGCAACCGCGAGTGATCCGGCCGTCGACAATCACGCTCGCCCCGATGCCGAGCGCGACGCTCACGAGCAGCGAGTTCGCCAGGGGCGTCGACGCCTGCACCCGCTGCTGCAGGTTCATCCCGTTGAGCATCGTCTCGATCGTCAGCGGGAAATCGGTCAGCTCCTCGAGGATCCGCTTGACCTCGACACGGCGCCAGCCGAGATTCTCGGCGCGCAGCACGGTGCCCGTCGCAGGGTCGACTACGCCGACGATCAGGACGCCCACGTTCAGCACCCGGTGGCGCGGCACGCGCCGGCTGCGCAGCAGCGCATCGAGCTCGTTGCAGCACCGACGGAGCACCGCGATGGGGTCGGTGAGATCCTCGCAGGTGAACTGCTCGGAGACGATCGGCTCGCCCCCCAGGCGCCGCAACTCGACCCACTGGGTGTAGCCGCGAATCCCGATGCCGGCCACGTAGAAACCCGAGCCGAACTCGAGCTCGACCGACGGCCTCCCGGGGCCCGAGCGCTCGACCAGCTGCTTGCCCTCGGCGAGCACCCCCTCGACGATCAGTCGCTGCGCGGCGCGGGACACCGCCGTTTCGGTGAGCCGCGTGGCTTGCGCGATCGCCGAGCGCGATCGCGGCCCCTTCCCCAACAACTCGCGCAGGATCGCGCGCGCATTGGGCGAACGGATCGCCGCGAGCGCACGCTCCCTCGCCGACATCGCGACTGCGGACACTGGTCTCCCCATCGGCGGCCCACCGGTGGCGGGCATACGCCTTTCGCCCGAAGAATACGGGCTTTCATTGCGATCCGCAAGAAATGCGTTTACAGGCTCTATCCTAGGGGAAACGAGGCGCCTGCATTCGTTTTGCAGTGCGTCAAAAATAATTGCTTGCGTTGAGATATCAATCTTGTACACTGAAAAAAAAAGAATTTCCCCGGCTCGAAGACGGAGGAGGACCTGTGAATTTCGAGGAAGGCCAGCGCTACCGCATGCCGGTGTTCTTCGGGCCTGCACCCGGGCCGAGGCAGATGCCGCCCGGGCGCGCAAACCCGAAGAACTCCCCGCGACGCACGCTCGTCAGCCTGGTCTGCGGCTCCGACGCGTCGCGCCTGCGCCCGCTGCTGCCGCCGGGCTTCTCGCTGTGGGGCGCACCGCGTCTCGTGCTCGAAGCGCAGCGGCTCGCCGACATCGACTGGCTCGCCGGGCGCGGATACGACACCTTCGGCGTGAAGATCCCGGTGCGCTACGACGCCGCCGCGGGGCCCCTGCACGGGCACCTGCTCACCGTGCTCTTCGAGAACCTCGCCGACCCGATCATCACCGGCCGCGAGGAACTCGGCTTCAGCAAGCTCTACTGCGAGATCGGGTTTCCGCGACTGGCCGACGAATCGCTCGAAGTCGCGTGCAGCTGGTTCGGGTTCGAGTTCCTGCGCCTAGCCGGCGAAGGCCTGGAGTCGTCGACCGCAGCGCCGGCAAGCGGCGAACCGGCGCCGGAGGGCGTGTTCCACTTCCGCTACTTCCCGCGGGTCGGCGAACCGGGGAAGTCCGACGTCGCGCAGGTCACCTTCACGCCGGCTGCGAATCCGGACGCACGCATCGTGCGGCGCCGGATCGGCCGCGGGCAAGCCCGGTTCCGTTCCGGCCGCTGGGAAGACCTGCCCACGCTGCACCACGTCGTCGAGCGACTCGCGGGGCTGCCGCTGAACGACTTCTCCCCGCTCACGGTCGTCGAATCCCTCGGCGGAAAGGACCTGAGCGACACGCGCTGCCTGACCCGCTAGCGGGTTTTCCCTCGTACCGCACCCGACGGGAGCGGCCGAGCCAACAAAGGAGAGAGAGGATGACCTACGGCCCCCGGAGAATATTGCGCAGAAAGGCTCTGACCGCCCTCGTTGTCGCCCCGCTCGCGCTCGGGCTGTCGTGGCCGGCAGCCGCGCAGAACACGAAGCCGATCCCGGTGCGCATCGGCCTGCAGGCGCAGACCTCCTGGCTGCTCTACACCGCGCGCGACCTGAAGCTGTTCGAGAAGGTCGGGCTCGACCCACAGTACGTTCGGCTCACCACCGGCGCGCAGTCGATCGCCGCGATGGCCAGCCGCAGCCTGGACATCGCATCGCCCGGCGTCACGCCGTTCGCCGCCGGCCTTGCACAGGGCGTGAACTGGAAGATCGTCGGCATCGACACCACCCTGCCGAACGCCGAGGGCTTCGTCGCGCGCAAGGACACCGAGATCCGCAAGCTCGAAGACCTGAAAGGCAAGACGATCGCCGTCGCGCGCGGGTCGACTTCCTACTACGGATTGCTCGCCGCGCTGCAGAGCAAGGGCGTCGCCAAGGACGACGTGAAGCTGCTGCTGATGGGGCCGCCCGAGCAGATCGGCGCGATGAGCAACGGCAACGTCGACGCCGTCGCCGTCTGGGAACCGTGGATCCAGCGGCAGATCAAGGAAACCGGCGCGCGCCTGATCGGCATGGAAGCCGACTACGGCGTGCACACGGCACTCGCCGTCTACGCCGTGCACGGCGAGTTCGCCGAGAAGAATCGCGAAGCGGTCGATCGTTTCCTCAAGGCGCTCCTGCTCGCCTACCAGCACATCGAGAAGAACGGCCCCGAAGTCGCCATTGCCGCCGTCGCCGACGCGATGGGCGTTTCGAAGGAGCTCGCCAAGACGATGTACGAGGAGGCGCCGGCGCCGAAGGTCCCGCGCTGGACCGACGCGGACTACCAGTATTCGGTCGTGCCGGGCTCGCCGTTCCCGACGGAGGCCCAGAAGATGGCGTCGTTCCTCTTCGAGGAGAAGATCATTGACAAGAAGGCCGACCTCTCCAGTGCCTTCGACGACTCGTTCATCCGGAGGGTCCTCGGCAGTGCCGGGCGCTAACGAGGCCACGATGTCGACCGGCGTTCGCGCAACCGAGGGGGGTGCGCCGGCGGCGCCGGCGCGCCGCTCCGGTTGGGGCGAGCGGCTGGGCGAGTCGAGGTATCCGCTGATCAGCCTGCTCGCCGTGGTCGGCATGCTGCTGCTGTGGGCGTTCGTCACGATGGTCCTCGGCGTCCCGGAGCGCGTGCTCCCGTCGCCGCCCGAGTTCTTCAGCCAGCTCCAGAGGCTCTGGGAGAACGGGTACGCGGACCATCCCCTGCACGTGCACATCGGGTGGAGCCTGTTTCGCGCGCTGTCGGGTTTCGCGCTCGGCGTCGCGCTCGCGATCCCGGTCGGCCTGCTAATGGGGTACAGCCGCACGATCAACGCGGCGCTGCAGCCGATCTTCGGGTTCTTCCGTCCGATTCCGCCGATCGCGTTCATCCCGCTGATGATCATGTGGTTCGGCATCGGCGAGCTGAGCAAGATCCTGCTGATCTTCGCCGCCTCGTTCAACTACACCGTCCTCAACAGCGCTGCGGGAATGCGTTCGGTGCCGGTCCAGCTCGTGCGCGCGGGCATCAACCTCGGACTGACGCGACGCCAGCTGTTCACCGATGTGATGCTTCCGGCGGCACTGCCGTCGATCCTCACCGGGGTCAAGACCTCGGCAGCGGTGAGCTGGGCGATCCTCGTCGCCGCCGAGCTGATCGCCGCGCAGGCCGGCGTCGGCTTCATCATCATGGACGCGGGGACCTTCTTCCGGATCTCCGACGTGTTCATCGGGATCATCATCGTCGGCGCGATCGGCCTGGCGATCGAACTGCTGATCTCGCGAATCGAACGCAGACTGCTGCACTGGCAAGGCAAGGCCTGAAGATGGGCACGATCGTTCTCGAGGGCGTCACGAAGACCTACCCCGCGACCGCGCGCGACGCGAGCGACGTCACCGCGGTCGACAACGTCGATTTCACGATCTCCGACTGCGACATCGTCTGCCTCGTCGGCCCGAGCGGCTGCGGCAAGAGCACGGTGCTGAACATGATCGCCGGCTTCGAGCAGCCGACGTCGGGGCAGATCACCGTCGGCTCGACGGCCGTGTCGGGTGCCGGGCCCGACCGCATGGTCGTCTTCCAGAGCCCGGCGCTCTTCGGCTGGATGACGGTCTACGAGAACGTCGTCTTCGGACCGAAGAAGCAGGGCGTGCCGCGCAGCCGCTACGAGGCGGACGCGCAGCGCTTCATCGACGCCGTCGGGCTCACCGAGTTCGCGTCGCACTATCCGTACCAGCTCTCCGGCGGGATGCGCCAGCGCGTGCAGATCGCGCGCGCACTCGTGAACCGTCCGGAGGTGCTGCTCATGGACGAGCCCTTCGGCGCGCTCGATTTCCAGACGCGGCTGCTGATGCAGGAGTTGCTGCTGAAGGTGTGGTCGGAATTCCGCCCGACCATCATGTTCATCACGCACGACGTCGACGAGGCAATCTTCCTCGGCGATCGCGTCTACGTCATGTCGCGCAGGCCCGGACGGCTCAAGGAGCAGGTCGACGTGCCTTTTCCGAAGCCGCGATCGATGAGCGTGCTGACCGACCCGGCCTTCATCTCGTTGAAGGAACGCGTCCTGCAGTCGATCAAGGACGAGCTGGGCGAAACCGCGTGAGCGCGCGCGGCGCCCCGCCGCTCGCGTTCGACCTCTACTGAAAATGGAAAGGCAATGGGATTGACGCACAAGGACGTCGAGACGATTCTGTCGCTCATCGAGAACTCCGGCTACGACGAGATCAAGCTCGAGTTCGACGACTTCAAGATCGAGGTGCGCAAGTCAGTCGCCGAGGGCGCGGGGCCGCGCCGCGCCGCCGCCCCCGAGCCGGCGGCAGCCGCACCCGCACCGGCGCAGCCCGTCGCACCGACCGCTCCGGCAGTGCCGCCGCAGAGCGCGGCCGCGCAGCCCCGGCCCGCCGACGACCGCATCCCCGAAGGCTGCGTCGCGATCCGCTCCCCGATCCTCGGCACCTTCTATCGCGCGCCTTCGCCCGAGAAAGCGCCGTTCGTGGAAGTCGGTTCGCGCGTCGGCGCCGAGGACAGCGTCTGCCTCGTCGAGGTCATGAAGCTGTTCAATTCGGTGCCCGCCGGGCAGGCAGGCGTCATCGAGGAGATCCGCGCACAGAACGGCGCACTGGTCGAATTCGGCGAAGTGCTGATGATCCTTCGCCCCGATGCCGGGCGCACCGGTGCCTGACGTGGGTCGGCCGATCCGCCGCGTGTTCGTCGCCAATCGCGGCGAGATCGCGGTCCGCATCGTCGAGGCCTGCCACCGGCTGGGCATCGAGGCCGTCGTCGGCGTCTCGGACGCCGATCGCGACACGCTCGCGGCGCTTCGCGCCGACCGCGCCGTGTGCATCGGCCCGGCGCGAGCCGCCGACAGCTACCTGCGCAAGGAAACGATCGTTGCCGCGGCGCTGGGCACGGGTTGCGACGCGGTCCACCCGGGTTACGGCTTTCTCTCCGAGCGCGCGGCGTTCCGGCGCTACTGCGCCGAGCACGGCCTGGTCTTCGTCGGGCCGAGCGCGGAGGCGATCAGCGAACTCGGCGACAAGCTGCGCGCACGACGCATCGCCGAGTCGCTCGGCGTGCCCACGGTTCCCGGGTCCGACCAGGTCGAGTCGGCCGCCGATGCGCGCCGCTTCGGCGAGCGCGAGGGCTACCCGTTCCTGCTCAAGGCCAGCGCCGGTGGCGGCGGCCGCGGGATGCGCATCGTGCGCGACGCGGCGGAGGTCGATGCGGCGCACGCGGGCGCGTCGGCCGAAGCGGCGGCAGCCTTCGGCGATTCCACGCTGTACATCGAGCGCTACATCGAGCGCGCACGGCACGTCGAGGTCCAGGTGCTGGGCGATTCGTTCGGCAACGTCGTCCACCTGGGCGAGCGCGACTGCTCGACGCAGCGCCGCCACCAGAAGCTGCTCGAGGAGGGCCCGTCGCCGATCCTCGACGAGAGCGTGCGCCGGCAGATGGCGGCCGAGGCGGTCAAGCTCGCGCGCCACGTCGGCTACGAGGGCGCCGGGACGGTCGAGTTCATCGTCGACCTCGACACGAAGTCGTTCTACTTCCTCGAGATGAACACGCGGATCCAGGTCGAGCATCCGGTCACCGAGATGATAACCGGCAGGGACCTCGTTGCCGAGATGATCCGGATCGCCGCCGGCGAGCCGCTGTCGTTCTCGCAGGACGACGTCTCGATCCGCGGCCATTCGATCGAGTGCCGGATCAACGCGGAGGACTTCCGCGCCGGCTTCCGCCCGTCGCCGGGGCAGCTGCGCGCATGGAGCCCGCCTTCCGGTCCGGGCATCCGGCTCGATTCGCACTGCTACGCCGGCTACCGGATCCCGCCGTTCTACGACTCGATGATCGGAAAACTGCTCGTGCACGCCGACGACCGCGCTCAGGCGATCGAGAAGATGCGCGACGCGCTCGAAGCGTTCGTCATCGAGGGAATCGAGACGACCATCCCCTTCCACCGGATGGTGCTGTCGCACCCGGACTTCCACGAGAACCGCGTCACGACCCGCTGGGTGGAGAACGTGCTGATGCGCCCGGCCAACCAGGGACCCGAATCGTCATGAAGGAAATCAGGATCGTCGACACGACGCTGCGCGACGCGCACCAGTGCCTGTGGGCAACGCGCATGACCACCGCGATGATGCTGCCCGTCGCCGAGACGATGGACCGCATCGGATTCGACACGATCGATCTCGCGGGCCACGTCCAGTTCGACGTCTGCATCCGCTACCTGAAGGAGAACCCCTGGGAACGCGTGCGGCTGATGCGCGAGCGGGTGCGCAACGCGCCGCTGCGCGGCTTCATGCGCAGCAAGGGCTACAGCTTCACCGACATCATGCCCGACGACCTGAACGATCTGATGATCGAGCGGATGGTCGCCAACGGGTTCGGCGCGATCGTCGCCTTCGACGGGCTGAGCGACCCCGAGAACATCCTGCGCACGCTGCTGCTCACGCGCAAGCTCGGGGCGAGGGCGATCGGCTGCCTCGCCTACAGCCTGAGTCCGGTCCACACCGACGAGCTGTACGTGCGGATGGCCGAGGAACTCGTGCGCAGGGACGCGGTCGACGCGATCATGATCAAGGACTCCGGCGGCCTGCTCACCGTCGACCGCATCCGCACGCTCGTGCCCGCGGTGCGCAAGGCGATCGGCTCGACGACGCTCGAACTGCACAGCCACTGCATCACCGGGCTCGCGCCGCTGGTCTATCTCGAGGGCGCGAAGCTCGGCGTCGACCAGATCCACACGTCGATCGCCCCGCTCGCGAACGGGATCGCGCAGCCGTCCACGCAGGCGATGGTTCGCGACCTGCGTTCGATGGGTTTCGAGGTGCGAATCGACGACGCGCTCGTCGACGAGGTCAGCCGCCACTTCCAGCGGGTCGCCGAGCAGGAGGGCAAGCCGGTCGGCGTACCGCTCGAGTACGACGCGACGCACTACCACCACCAGGTGCCGGGCGGCATGCGCAGCAACTTCGAGTCGTCGCTGGCCGAGGCGGGCCTCGGCCACCGCCTGCAGGAAGTGCTCGCGGAGTGCGCGCGCGTGCGAGAGGAGCTCGGCTGGCCGATGCTGATCACGCCCTTCGCGCAGCTCGTGGGCACGCAGGCCCTGCTGAACGTCATCCACGACGACCGCTACAGCGTCGTGCCCGACGCGGTCAAGAAGTACGCGCTCGGCTACTACGGCCGCCTGCTGGCGCCGGTGAAGCCAGACGTACTCGACCGGATCATCACGAACGGCTCCCCGGCGATCGCGATGACGCCCACGCCGCCCGACCCCGTCGTGCCGGGCCTGCGCAAGGCGTACCCTAACATGAGCGACGAGGAGCGGCTGCTTCGCTTCATGTTCCCGGGCTCCCAGGTCGACGAGATGCTCGCGGAGGGACCGACGGCCACGACCTATCACTTCGAGAAGCCGGTCGTGCGCCTGCTGCGTGAGCTGTCGAAGCGCCCGAGGAAGGCACGAATCGTGGTGACGAAGGGAAGCGACCGGTTGGAGCTCGGCGTGTCCGGCCAGGCCGGTCACTGACCGTCGAGCAGGTCCATGCCCCATTCGTTATAGCGCTCGCCGGCGGCAGCCCCGAGCGGAAAGGCGTCGTCGAGAGCGGCGACGTCCTGCGCCGTCAACGTGAGTTCGAGCGCGGCGAGGTTCTCGCGCAGGTAGCGCTCGCGCTTGGTTCCGGGGATCGACACGACGTCGGGGCCGCGCGAGAGCACCCAGGCCAAGGCCAGTTGCGCCGGCGCGCATCCCTTGCCGCGCGCGATCTCCTCGACCTTGTCGACGAGCGCGAGGTTTCGCGCGAGGTTCTCGCCCTGGAATCGCGGCGTGTTGCGCCGGTAGTCGTCCGGCGGGAGCGCCTCGGCGCTCTTCAGGCTGCCGGTGAGGAACCCCCGGCCGAGCGGGCTGTAGGCGACGAGGCCGATGCCGAGTTCGCGACACGTCGGCAGCACCTCGAGCTCGACTTCGCGGCTCCACAGCGAGTATTCGCTCTGCACGGCCGCCAGCGGGTGCACGGCGTGCGCGCGGCGGATCGTCTGCGCCCCCGCCTCCGACAGGCCGATGAAGCGCACCTTGCCCTCCTCGACCAGCCGCGCAAGCGCGCCGACCGTCTCCTCGATCGGAACCTGCGGATCGACCCGGTGCTGGAAATAGAGATCGATCGCGTCGACTCCCAGGTGCTTCAGGCTCGCCTGACACGCTTCGCGCACGTAGTCGGGGTGCCCGCTCAGGCCGCGGTAGACTCCGTTCGCGTCGCGGATGTGGCCGAACTTGGTCGCGACGACGACGTCGTCGCGGCGCCCGCGGATGCAACGGCCGACGAATTCCTCGTTCGCGCCGCTGGCATAGGAGTCGGCCGTATCGAGCAGCGTCACGCCGAGGTCGAGCGCAAGGCGCAACGTGCGCTCCGACTCGAGGTCGTCGCGCATCCCGTAGAAATCGGACATGCCCATGCATCCGAGGCCGACCGGGAACACGCAGAGTCCGACCTTTCCGAGGCGCCGCACGCTCGCGTTCACTTCCTGCTCCTCTGTGATCCGAGAAAACGTCTGATACCGCCTGCCCAGGCACGCGGGCCGTGCGTCGGCGCCGAGCGCCGGGGCTGGCGCCCCACGCTTCAGGATAGCGGCAGGCCGGCGAGATACCGAATCAGGAAACGATTCGCCGCAATGCTGCGGGTACCGTCGCGGCGTCTGCACGAACGTCAACCCGCCATCGCGGTCGACGGTGTCGACCCCGGAACACTGTCGACCAGCTTGCCGCGGAGCGCTGGCCAGTCGTTTGCGCGCTTGCGGGTAAAGTCCGCCGCGGGCAAAAGACGCGGACGCACGAGCGCAGCAGGTACGTCTAGACGTCGTAACTCCGGCGCCAAGCGCAACCGCGCAGCTGGGGCAGTGCAACCGGCAGTCACGAGGCTTGTGACGCCGCGCTACACTAGTCCCCTCCCCGGCATCGCACGTCGAGTTAAACGCGCCGCGCGGGCGCGCAACCTTTCGCCTCACGTCCCGCGAATCATGCCCCTGCGCATTCTCGCCACCGGCGGCACCTTCGACAAGCGCTACGACTCGCGCACCGGCGAACTCGGCTTCGACGAGTCGCATCTTCCGTGCATCGTCGAGCGCGCGCGCCTGGCCGGCGAGGTGCGCGTGCAG
>JACDJA010000674.1_pt1 | contig 36186 bp, 33 predicted proteins | sample 7449241 | NCBI WGS metagenome assembly JACDJA01 (sample SAMN14253289, study PRJNA609438) | sludge metagenome | isolation source: initial anaerobic sludge | collected 2018-12-20 | reverse complement strand
TACAACCGGAAGCGACGGCATTCGACGCTGGGCTACAAGTCGCCGACGCAGTTCATGCATGACTGGCTGACGGTTCAACCGATGGAAAAACAGGTAGCATGAAACCCACCTGTTGGAAGACGAAAAACCGAGGGAAGGTCACTCCCGTGGTGGCGATAACTCAGATTCAAATCTCGTTACTGCGTGTGGCCCTTGTCAATATGGACGAAACCGATGGACACTTGAGGAGGTTCAGATTCTCAATCCGTTCGACTACCCGCCTATCGTTGACGAGTGGGATGGCTTGACTCGCTTGTTGGTCATGAAGAAGCCATCTCGCTCGAGGACGCAGAAGGCCTAACAATTCATTCAAGCCGACGCCGCTTCGCGGCGCGGCTTAACTCGGGCGTTAGGCATTGCACAAATTTGTGTGTTTTTTCAACCAAGGAGGAATCGTGGGCTCATTTAGTATCTGGCACTGGCTTATTTTGTTGGTTTACGTTGCTATTTTTGTCACTCCCGGTTGGCGCATTATTCGCAAGGCCGGCTACCCGGGGGCTTGGTCGGTACTTATGCTTGTCCCTCTAGTCAACATCATCATGCTTTGGGTGTTCGCATTTACCCAATGGCCCATTGAGAAACGAAGCGCCTAACTGGTGCTTCGAGCGGGACCGCCCAAAAGCTGGCTTTGCCAGCTTCCGATCGGCCCCTCAAGCTAAACGTTAGCCCCAAGGCCAGACCGATGAAATGTCCTTGCTGTGGAAAAGAAGTTGAGCCGCATCAAATGGATGTAGCGTTTGGCCTTCCTGATGCCATATTTGCCTTATCCGAGGAACAGAGAGAGGCACGCGCAAAAATCCACACTGATCTTTGCTCGCTCGATGACAGGCGCTACTTTATCCGTGGTGTTGTGTATGTCCCAGTCCAAGAGTTGGGTACAAAGTTTGGCTGGGGCGTCTGGGCCGAAGTCTCCGAGGACACCTTTTATCGGTATCACGAGCTTTATGACAAAGACGGCTCAAACGAGCCGCCCGCGGCTGGTATTCTGGCAAACACCCCGCCTGGTTACTCTGATGTAGAGCAACCGCTTGAAATTCACTTTGGACCACCATATAAGCGCCCAATATTCAATCCAACTCCGGCGGAAAGTGAATTTTTCCATGAACAAGTCGATGGCCTGCCGCTTCGCAAGTGGCACGGCATTATTGAGCGCTATGTGGACTAACCCGGCGGTCAAGACCGCTCCGCTTCGCTACGCTGGGACGCCGCTGAAGCGGCGCCCCTTACCTCTACGTTAGCTGCCTCGATCATGGATAGAGCGAAGCAGATTGTGGTTACGTTGGTAATCGTAGCACGCGTAGCCCGGATGGAATGAAATGGAATCCGGGTCAACCGGCCCGGGCAAACTTGCCCCGGATTTCGCTGCGCTGCATCCGGGCTACGCGTGCTGCTTGAGCACGGCGATGATCCGGCTGTCGGTAAAACGCGATTTCTTCAAGGGAACCTCCTCGGGTTGGATTACGAGAAAATTCCACTTCTGACTCCTGCTGTTTTACGGGGGGATTACCCCCCTTTTTCCCATTTCTTAGAAGTGGTTTTTGCCGGCCGGCCTCAATGCAATTCACGGCCGGACGAAGGACTCCAAAACTTGTCCCACCTCGATGTTTGAACTAAAGTCAGAACCGACGTCCTTGCGACGCCAGGCGGTTCGCGCCGAATGAAAACGCCGGCCAGGTGCTGGGGTATTGAATCGATGCGCCGTGTTCCGAATTTCTGACAGGCGCGTGGATGCCACCCCGAGATGAACGCGACTGGTTTACCTGAAAGGGCAAAAATGAACACACGTAACGTGACGCTGTTGTTGGCAAGCCTGTTGCTGGCGATGAGTGTGAATACCGCGAGTGCACAGGGCAAGCTGAGCAAGGCGGAAGGACCCATCAGCATCCTCAATATTGCCGAACTCGAAAAACAGGCGGCGCAGAAGATCGATCTGGGTGCATTCGGTTATGTGCAGGGCGGCGCCGAAGATGAAATCACCTTGCGTGGCAACACCACGGCCTTCGATCACAAGCAAATCATTCCTGATGGCATGGCCGGCATTTCGGGCGTGGACATCAAAACCCGATTTCTTGGCGTTGACCTCGCCAGTCCAGTGATCATCGCGCCGATGGCCGCGCACGGTCTGGTGCACGAGCAGGCCGACCGCGCCACGATCCGCGGGACCGCCAGGGCAGGCACCATGATGGCGATCAGCACCTATTCCAGCGTATTGATCGAAGATATCGCAAAAAGCGCGCCGGATGCGCCATTCCTGTTCCAGATCTACATGAGCAAGGACGATGCATTCAATGAATACATTGTGAACAAGGCCAGGGCCGCGGGTGCCAAGGGCATCATCATTACCGTCGATGCGGGGGTGCCGGGCAATCGCGAGGCCGACAGGCGCAACAACTACAACTACAGCATCGCAACGCCCAATGTTGCGGATTTCTACAAGGGCAGGACCATGACGCAGAGCGAGGCGCGTGCGCTGCGGAAAATCAGTTTTAGCGCGGAAGACATCAAGTTCATCAAGAACGCCAGTGGTTTGCCGGTGCTGGTCAAAGGCATTCTGTCTCCCGAGGCCGCCGAGCTGGCGATTCGCGCCGGTGCCGACGGCATCTGGGTCTCCAACCATGGCGGCCGTCAGCTGGATGGCGCGCCGGCTTCGTTCGATATGTTGCCCTTGATCGCCAAACAGGTGAATAAACGCGTCCCCATCGTGTTCGACAGCGGCGTGCGGCGTGGTTCACATGTGTTCAAAGCCCTGGCCAGCGGCGCGGATATCGTGGCGGTTGGCCGTCCGGCTTTGTATGGCTTGATCCTGGGCGGCGCTGAAGGGGTGAACGATGTATTCCAGCAGTTCAACAAGGAACTGACGACCGTCATGACCCTGGCGGGAACGCCGGATATCGAGGCGGTGAAGAAGAACAAACTGTTCGATCCGGTCACCCGCACCATCGACAAATAAACCTGACGCATGAGCCAGGCCTGGCCTGGTTTATGCGGATGCCCGACGTTCGCTGCCTGAATGCGGCGAACGTCGGTTTTTCCTGAATCCGGGCCCCATCCGCCGGAACAGCCTGTCAACGAAGCGCTGATTCGCCCCGGCCTGCTGCGCCTGCCTACGTCCGGGTGGCGAGAATCACATGCGACGCCTTGATGATCGCGGAAGCGGGCACGCCGATGTCGAGGCCAAGCGCATCCACGCTTTCGTTGGTGATGATGGCGTTCACCGCTAGACCGCCATCGGTTTGCAGGCTGACCTCGGTATTGACCGCTCCCTTCACCAGCCGGCTCACCTTGCCGCGCAGATGGTTGCGCGCGCTGGTCTTGAGACCGGCGTCGTCGGTGAGCAGGATGACCCAAGGCGCCTTGATCAGGGCCACCACCTGGCTGCCTTCGCGCAGGCCGAGAGCCTTCACGCTGCCGGCGGTAATCACCGAAACGACGTGGTCGCCGCTGTCCAGGAGCACGTCGACCTCGGCATTGACCGGGCCGCTGACGATCGAGGTGACCTTGCCGGCGAACTGATTGCGAGCACTGCTTTTCATCTGGATTCTCCTCGAATGATGGCAAATGATGGCGGGGATCACACTGCCCGCCGACAAAGATCAGTGTAGCCGAGACCTGCCTGCCAGGGTGGAGAAAATCGGGTCGTTATGTAGTTAGCTACATATAATCCTGCCGGCCAGACGAAGCCGCTCGCCCTGCAACATCCCATGTATTCCAATAGACGGCTGCGACACGGCTGTTCAATGACGTGGTTATATGGTGAACGGCTACATAGTATAATCAGCCATCAACCCAAGGGGGGCGCATGCATCTGGTCGGACGCATCTATCTGGATACCGATGAAGGGGTGCTGCTTGCGGGTCAGCGCGTGCAGCTGCTGGAAGCCATCGAACGGCACGGCTCGATCCAGAAGGCGGCGAAGGAACTTGATCTCTCGTACAAGACCGCCTGGGAAGCCGTGAGCGCGATGAACAACCTGTGCGACCCGCCGCTGGTGCTCCGGGAAGTGGGGGGGCGGCGCGGCGGAGGCAGCCAGCTCACCGAGCATGGCCGCAACATGGTCAGCTTGTTCCGCGCGGTGGAAGCGGAATATCAGCGCGCCCTCGACAAGCTGGGCGGGGACTTGAGCGACCTGCGCAATTTCAACCGCCTGCTCAACCGCTTCTCGATGAAGACCAGCGCCCGAAACCAGTTCCATGGCACGGTGACGGCCTTGATCCAGGAAGCCGTCAGCTTCGAGGTGCGCCTGCGTCTCGACGACTGGAACGAGATCGTCGCGGTGGTCACCAACGAAAGTGCGGAACACCTCGAACTGCGCGTGGGCATGCCGATTCTCGCCCTGGTCAAGGCGCCCTCGGTGCTGCTCTTCACCGATCCGCAAATCAAGATTTCCACCCGCAACACGCTGTGGGGCACGGTCTACGACATCCGGCCCGGCCCCGTCAATGCCGAGGTCACCGTGGCCCTGCCCAGCGGCAAGACGGTCATCGCGGTGATCACGCGCACGAGCTGCGAGGAACTCGGCCTCGCGGTGGGAGCGCCGGTGTGCGCCGCCTTCAAGTCATCCAGCGTGATTCTCGCGGTCATGAACTGATTTCCTCCATCATTCCTGAAAGGAGCAACCCATGAAATTCACCCAACTCGGCTGCCTGGCCGGCCTCTGCCTGCTTGCCTTGCGTGTCGATGCCGGCGAGGTGCGCGCCGCGGTGGCCGCCAATTTCACCGTGCCGGTGCAGAAGATCGCCGAGCAGTTCCAGGCGGATACCGGCCATAGCGTGAAACTGAGCTACGGCTCCACCGGCAAGTTCTACTCGCAGATCAAAAATGGCGCCCCCTTCGACGTGCTGCTGGCCGCCGACGACACCACGCCGGAGAAGCTCGGCAAGGAGGGACTGGGTGACGCCGCCAGCCGCTTCACCTACGCCATCGGCACGTTGGTGCTGTGGAGCAGGAAGCCCGGCTACGTCGATGACAAGGGTCACGTCCTGCAGGGCGGATTCGACAAGCTGGCCATCGCCAACCCCCGCCTGGCGCCCTACGGCGTGGCCGCGCAGGAGACGCTGGAAGGACTGGGCCTGTGGGGCGGCGTCCAGAATCGCATCGTGATGGGCGAGAACATCACTCAGACCCAGCAGTTCGCCGGCACCGGCAACGCCGACATGGCCTTCATCGCCCTGTCCCAGACCATCAAGGACGGCAAGACCATCGAGGGCTCGCAGTGGGTGGTGCCCAAGCACCTGTATACCCCCATCCGCCAGGACGCCATCCTCCTCAACAGCGTGCAGGACAAGGCGGCCGCCGAGGACTTCATGAAGTACCTGAAGGGCGCCAAGGCCATCGCCGTCATCAGGAGCTTCGGCTACGACCTGCCCTGAGTTTCGTCTCCATCCGGCCACTGCGTCCCGGACGGCGCGGCGGCCGCCGTTGCGCGCGTGCGCGATCCGCCCATGACTTCCGAAGACCTGCTCGCCGTCTGGCTCACCCTCAAGCTCGCCAGCATCACCACCGCGATTCTGCTCCTCATCGCCACGCCCATCGCCTGGTGGCTGGCCCACACCCGGTCGATCTGGAAGGGGCCGGTGGCCGCCGTGGTCAACCTGCCCCTGGTTTTGCCGCCCACGGTCTTGGGCTTCTACCTGTTGCTGCTGATGGGGCCCGATGGTCCGGTGGGCCAGTTCACGCAATTCCTTGGCCTGGGCCGCCTGCCCTTTACCTTCTGGGGCCTGGTGGTCGGGTCGGTGGTGTTTTCCCTGCCCTTTTCCGTGCAACCCATCCTGAATGCCTTCGAAGCCATGGGCGCGCGCCCCATGGAAGTGGCCGCCACCCTGCGGGCGGGCTTCCGGGACCGCTTCTTCAGCGTGGCCATCCCGCTGGCCTGGCCGGGCTTCTTCACCGCCATCGTGCTGACCTTCGCCCACACCGTGGGCGAATTCGGCGTCGTCCTCATGCTGGGCGGCAACATTCCGGGCGAGACCCAGGTGGTCTCGGTGGCCATATACAACCATGTCGAAGCCATGGATTACGGCCCCGCCCATCTGCTCGCCGGCGGCATGGTGGGCTTCTCCTTCCTGGTCCTGCTGACGCTGAACGTGCTTGGCCGGCGGCGCGCATCATGAGCATCGTCGCCCGTTTCACCCAGCAGCGGGGCGATTTCGTCCTCGACGTGGACCTGGACCTGCCCGGCCGGGGCGTCACCGCCCTGTTCGGCCCGTCCGGCTCCGGCAAGACCACCCTGCTGCGCCTCATCGCCGGCCTCGATCACGCACCGGGCTACCTGGAAGTGAACGGCCAGGTCTGGCAGGACGACGCAGCCAAGGTTTTTCTGCCCACCCACAAACGGGCCCTGGGGTACGTGTTCCAGGAAGCCAGCCTGTTTCCCCATCTCAGCGCCCGACGCAACCTGGAATACGGCATGCGGCGCGTGCCGGCGCGCGAACGCCGGGTGAATCTGGAGCGGGTGCTCGGCCTGCTGGGCATCGGCCACCTGCTGGACCGGCGGCCGGACAGCCTGTCCGGCGGCGAACGCCAGCGCGTCGCGATCGCCCGGGCGCTGCTCACCAGCCCCCACGTGCTGCTCATGGACGAGCCTCTGGCAGCTCTGGATCTGGCCCGCAAGCAGGAAATCCTGCCGTACCTGGAACGCCTGCACGACGAGCTGGAGATTCCCATCCTGTACGTCAGTCACGCGCCCGACGAGGTGGCGCGGCTGGCCGACCACATCGTCGCGCTGGACGGCGGCCGCGCCGTTGCCGAAGGACCGCTGACGGAAACCCTGGCGCGCCTCGACCTGCCCATCCGCTTGGGCGACGACGTGGGGGTCGTGCTCGACGCCTGCATCGGCGAGCGTGACGAAACCTGGCACCTGGCCCAGGCCGACTTCGCGGGCGGCACCCTGTGGGTGCGCGATACCGGGCTGCCGGCCGGTCGCCGGGTACGCATTCGCATCCTGGCGCGCGATGTCAGCGTGGCACTGGAACGGCACGACCGCACCAGCATCCAGAACCTCCTGCCGGGCGCGGTCGAGGCGATTGCCGACGAAAGCCATCCCGCCCTGGCATTGGTGCGGGTGAGCGTCAGCGGGCAACCGATCGTCGCCCGCGTGACCCGCCGTTCCGTCGCCGCGCTCGGGCTGGCGCCGGGGATGCCCGTCTGGCTGCAGATCAAGGCCGTCGCGCTGATCGGGTAGCCGGTTCACAGCAGAGGCGGGCGCAATCGCGCGGGACCGGCGCGAGCAAGTACACTTGTCGAAGATCGAGATTCCCGACAGGCTGCTGCGATGAAGCGAAAAGCGACTCCCCGTGTACCCGCCCCCGCCCGCCCGCGCTTGCGGGTCTTGCTGGGAGAGAGCATCGCCATCGGGCCGGGCAAGGCCGCGCTGCTGGAGGCGATCGCGGGCCACGGCTCGATCTCGGCGGCGGCGCGCGCCAACGGCATGTCCTACCGCCGCGCCTGGAACCTGGTCGATACGATGAACAGGTGCTTCGTCACGCCGCTGGTGGAGAGCAGCGCGGGCGGCGCCCACGGCGGCGGCGCCAGCCTCACGGAATTGGGGCAGGCGGTGCTGGCCGCCTACCGGGACATGGAGATCAAGGCCACGCGCGCCGTGGCACGGGAATTCGAGGCCTTTGAGCGCTTCCTGGCGGAGCCGGAGGCAAGCACGCCCGAGGCGTGAAGAATTCGTGAAGCGAGCTTGATCAAAGACATGCGGATTGTGATATATTGGATCGTGATATATTTGCGTGCATAGCGGAAGCGGGCATTGTTCCGGCACGTGGGCGTAAAACGCCCGTTTTTTGGATTGTCGTTATGCACGCACATATATATCGCAAAGGCGCCACGGCAGCTCGCGGCCGGACCTGCTTTCGCCCCCGTTTTCACTGATTCATCCAGGAGTCGTCCATGCTCGCCCATCGTTCCCCGCTTCTTGCCGCAACCATCGCCAGTCTGTTCGCGCCTGGCGCCGCCCTTGCCGCGGATCCCGTTTTCGAATTGGGTACGATCCTCGTGGCCGCACCCGCTGGCCAGCTCGGCGAGATTGCCCCGGAGCAGGTGTCTTCGGTGGTGACCCGCGACGCGATCCAGGCCTATAACCGCGAAACCGTGGGGGACGCCGTCAACCTGCTGTCCGGGGTGACGCTGTCGACGAATTCGCGCAACGAACACACCGTCTACGTCCGCGGCTACGATCCGCGCCAGGTGCCGCTGTTCATCGACGGCATCCCGGTCTATGTGCCGTATGACGGCTACGTCGACTTCGGCCGCTTCGGCACCGCCGATCTCGCCGCGATCCAGGTCGCCAAGGGTTTCAGTTCGGTCTCCTACGGCCCCAACACCCTGGGCGGCGCGATCAACCTGATCTCGCGCAAGCCGGTCAAGGCGTTCGAAGGCGATGTCAGCGTCGGCTTCGGCGAGGAAAACAGCCGCCGCGCCGAAGCCAACGTCGGCACCAATCAGGGCACCTGGTATCTGCAGGCCGGGGCGGCCTATCGGGAAGCGGACGGCTTCCGCCTGTCCGACGATTTCACGCCCACGCCGTCCGAGGACGGCGGCCGGCGCGACAACGCCTACTACAAGGACAGCAAAATCTCCCTGAAGCTGGGGCTTACCCCCCGCTCCGGCGACGAGTACGCGCTCACCTACATCAAGCAGGATGGCGAGAAGGGCCAACCCCCTTCCACCGTTCCCGTCGCTCGTTACTGGCAATGGCCGTATTGGGACAAGGAAAGCCTCTATTTCGTCTCGCGCACCGGCCTGTCCGAGCACGAGACCCTCAAGCTGCGCCTGTATGCGGACGAGTTCGGCAACGAGGTGAACAGCTACACCGACGGCACCTACTCGGTATTGAAGCCTTCCGGCCAAGGCAGTGTCGGCACCGGCCGCAGCATCTATGCGGACAAGACCCACGGCGGCTCGATCGAACTGGAGTCGCGCCGCCTCGCCGGCCACACGCTGCGTTTCGTCGCGCACTACAAGAACGACCACCACGAGGAAACCGACGCCAACGGCACGCTGCACGCCGACATGCGCGACACCCTGAAATCGCTGGCGGTGGAGGACGTCATCGCCCTGGGCGACAAGACCTCGCTCACGCTCGGCTTCGCGCACCACGAGCTGGTGCCGGACAAGGTCTACAAGTCCGACCCCACGCCCTACGCCCTGCCCGACAAACAGACCGCCGACGACCCGCAGATCGGCCTGTTCCACGACCTCTCGCCGGTTTCCCGTCTGTATGCCACCGTAGCGCAAAAAACCCGGCTGCCCAGTCTCAAGGATCGCTACTCGGCGCGCCTGGGCAACTTCATTCCCAACCCCGATCTGCAAGCCGAGCAGGCGGTGAACTACGAACTCGGCTGGCAGGGCGCGCCCTGGGGCGGCGCCACGGCCGAGGCCGCGCTGTTCTACAACGACGTCGACGACAAGATTCAGGAAGTCCGGCCCAACCCGGCGCAAAACTGCGGGCCGACCAACCAGTGCCAGATGCAGAACGTCGGTGAAGCCCACATGAAAGGGGTCGAACTGGGCCTGAAGACGCCCATCGGGCGCCAGTGGGAGCTCGGCGGCAACGTCACCTGGATGGACATCGAGAACGTCAGCAACCCCGCCGTGAAGCTGACCGGCATCCCGGAGACGAAGCTCATCCTGCATGCCCGCTGGCGGCCGCTGGACATCGTGGATCTGATCGCCTTCGCCGAACGGGACGGCGGCCGCTGGGCCAGCAATACGGTGAAGCTCGACGGCTTCACCGTCCTCAACCTGAAGGCGGTGTGGCGACCCATGAAGGGCTTGTCCGCCGAGGCGGGGGTGAACAACGCGACCGACGAGAACTACGAGCTCGACTACGGCTTCCCTGCCGCCGGCCGCATGTGGTTCGCCAACCTGGGGTACCGGTTCTGATGCAGACGCTACGACCCTGTGCCGTCGTGTGCGGCACCGACGATGTCGCCTCCGCGGCGGCGCTGCGGCTGGTCGAGGCCGGCTACACGGTTCTGCTGGCGGCAGACGCGGCGCCGGCCGCGACCCGGGGCGCGCCGTCCTTCGCCGCTGCGGTGAAGGACGGCGAAGCGCGCCTCGACGGCGTCCGTTGCCGCCGGGTGGAGGATGCCGCCGCGTGGCTGCGTGACGGCGCCCACGATATCGCCTGCTGTGCCCAGCCGCTGCACGCGCTGCTGCCCATTCTCGAACCGGAAGTGCTGGTGGGCGCCGGCATCGGCGCGGACGCGGCGCCGCTCGATCCAAGCCGCCGCGCACCCCTGATGATCGCGCTGGATCCGGGAGCCGGCGATGGCGCCGCACCGGACGGCGCGGACGGCGTGCTGCAGACGATCCTCCGGCACGGCGGCTTGCCGCCGCTGGCGCGGGCGGCCGTCGCCGGCGTCGTGCGCAATGCGTTGACCGGTGATCTGGCCCTGTTCGCCGCCACCCTGGGATTCAACCGGCACGAGTTCCGCGCCCTCGTCGCCGCCTGCCTTCCGGACGTCGAGCCCGAGTGTGAATGGGAGGCAGGCGCCTACGGCTTGTGCGCGAGCCGGGCGCCCGCCCTGTTCGCGCCGCTGACCGAGCTGCTGCTTGCGCACCGGGCGCCCGGCCTGGCGGAACGCCCCGCCCGCTGGCTGGCCCATGCGCTGGCCGCCGCCGGTTTCGGTGCGCGGCATCTGTGGCAGGACCTGGGCCTGTCCGGCCGCGCCGAGGTCAGCCGTCTTTTGGGCCTGTGTTTCCCGACACTGGCGGCACGCAACGTGACCGACATGAAATGGAAGCGTCATATGTTCCTGGTCCTCGGCGAGCGTCTGGGCAGGCCCGGCCTGATGCCGCCCAATTGCGCGAGCTGCGACAGCTACCCAAGCTGCTTCGGATTGCCTGTGCCGGAGGGTTTTTCCGGGGACCGGCGAGCGGCCTTCCCGCACCGGGATGCCGGACGTAGTGGAAAAGGCATGACACTGTGAAGCGGCGCGGATTCCTGCATGCGCTGGCGGGCCTCGCGGCCGCACCCTGGACGCAATCCCTGGCAGCGCCGCCTTCGAGCCTGCACGTCTTCGGAACGCTCCCGGCACCCGACAAGGTCGGGCGCGTGTACGCCGCCGGCGCGCCGGCCAGTGTGCTGGTCTACTGCGTCGCCCCGGACAAGCTGCTGGGCTGGCCGTACTCGCTCTCCGAGGCGGCCCGCGCCTTCATCGCCCCGGCCTGGCGCAACCTGCCCCACCTGGGGCGGCTGGCCGGCGCCGGCAGCAGCATGCCGCTGGAACAGCTCCTGGCCATGAAGCCGGATCTCATCATCGACGCCGGCACGGTGGATGCCACCTACCTCTCCCAGGTGGAACGGGTGTGGCGGCTGACCGGGATTCCCTACGTCCTGGTGGGCGGCCGCCTGCCGGACAGCCCGCGTCAGCTGCGCGAAACCGGCGCCCTGCTGGGCGTGCCCGCACGGGGCGAGGCGCTCGCCCGTCATGCCGAGGCCGCCCTCGCCGACGCAGCGCGGGCGCGCCCCGCCCACAGCGAGCGCCTCTATCTTGCCCGCGGGCCGACGGGTCTGGACAGCGCCGCGGCCGGCGCCATCAACGCCGAGGTGATCGAGGTGGCGGGCGGGGTCAACGTGGTGAAGGAGGGGCGCGGCCTGGTGAGGGTTTCCAAGGAGCAGCTTCTGGCCTGGTCGCCGGACCGCATTCTCACCCTCGACGCGGCGTTCTTCGAGCACGCACGAAACGACACCTTCTGGCGCGGCCTGCCCGCCGTCCGGGCGGGGCGCTTCCACCTGCTGCCGGACAAGCCCTTCGGCTGGCTCGACTTCCCGCCCGGCGTCAACCGGCTGATCGGCCTCGGCTGGCTTTCCGCCCGGCTGCGGGGTGACACCGGCGGCACGTCCTGGATCACCCAGGCGGAGGAATTCCATCGCCTGTTCTACGGCCACGTCCCGCCGCGCGAGATGCTCGCCCGCCTGCTGGAACACGCCTGAAACCGCCGCTCAACGTCCCGCCATACCCAATGACCGACACGACCCCCACCGAAGTAGAAGAACTCCTGGAACGCTGCATCGCCTTCCACGGCCACCTGTGCATGGGCCAGGTGCTGGGTGTGCGGCTCGCCCTGAAAGGGCTGGAGCTGTTGCAGGTCGCCGACCCCAAGCGGTTGATCGTCTTTATCGAGAACGACCGTTGCATCGCCGACGCCATCCAGATCGTCACCGGCACGCGCTTCGGTCGCCGCACGGCCAAGCTCAGGACCTACGGAAAAATGGCCGCCTCCTTTCTCGATCTGGAATCCGGCACGGCCTGGCGCGTCAACGTCGGGCAATTGCCGCCGATGGACCCGCACGACAAGAGCCGGGTGCGCGAGGTGCTGCATCTGCCCGATACACCGTTGCTGCAATGGCGCCAGGTCGAGATTCACCTGAAGCCGGAGGAACTGCCCGGCAAGCCCAAGCGCATCGTCCATTGCAGCCGCTGCGGCGAGCGGGTCATGGACGGCCGCGACGTCCCCGGCCCGGACGGTCCGCTGTGCCTGTCCTGCCAGGCGCCGGGCTATTACCGCGCCCTGGAGGCCGGCGCGTGAGGATCGTCGAGGACCTGCTGGCCGAGGTCGCCGGCCGCGATCATCCGGTGCGCCGGGTGGTGCTCGGCCTGCACTGGATCGCGGTCGAGAGCCGCCACGTCGGCATGGCCCACGTCTTCCGCCCGCCGGGAAAATACGAGATTGAGGATTCGGGGAAACTGGTCGGCATGAGCGCCCTGGCGCTGGCCCGCCGCGCGCTGAGCTGGAACCCGCTGGAAGCCGGCCTGGGCCTGGCCGCGCTGAACTCGCTGATTCCGGCGCAGGGGCAGCCGGGCAACGTCTTCGAGCGCCTGCCGGAGATGGCCCAGGGCCGCCGGGTGACGGTGATCGGCCGCTTCCCCTGCAACGACGCGGTGCGGGAGGCGGCTGCGGAAAGCTGGTTCCTGGAGATGGAACCGCGCCGCGGCGAGTTGCCGCCGCCGGCCTGCGAGGTGGTCATCCCCCGGTCGGACATCTTGGTCGTCACCGCCACCGCCCTCATCAACCACACCCTGCCGCGCCTGCTCGAGCTGGCGGCGCATGCTCGCGCCATCGTGCTCGGCCCGAGCACGCCCATGAGTGCAACGCTGTTCCGCCACGGCGCCGACGTGCTGGCCGGGGTGCATGTGGCCGATACAGACGCCCTGTTCCAGTCCGTCGCCGAGGGCGTCAAATCATTCAAGAAGCTGGCCGGCATCGAGCCGCTGGCGATGGAAGTTTCCCGCTAATTACAACGAGCTCCTGCCATGACCCAAGCACTTCAGCCTTTTCGGTCCGTCCGTCGGACCCTTTTCGTCACCGCGGCCATCGCCGCCGCCTTGCCCTGCGCCGCCGGCGCGGCGGAAGCGGCGCTCCCCGCCGTCGAGGTTTCCGCCGCCACGGAGCGCCCGGACCTGCAGGCGGACAGCCTGCAAAACCCCTATCGGGTGGAAACCACCGGGCGCGCCGGCACCGAAGTCTTCACGCGCGAGGACATGGAGGCGCTGGCCCCCAAGGACGTTCTTGATCTGCTGAACAAGGCCGTGGGCATGAACCTCACCTACCACGGACGGAAACACCCTTATTTCCTGGAGGAACGCGGCGGCGGCAATCTGACTTTCATCCTCGACGGCGCGGTCCTGCCCGCCTCCTCGGACCGCATGCTGCACAAGATTCCCCTGGCGGCCATCGAACGCATCGAGGTCGTGCGCGGATCCACCTCCCTGGCCCTGGGGCCGACCATCCCCATCGGCTCGTCGGTGTCCGGCTCCGGCATCAACACCGGATTCGTGGTCATCCGCACCCGCCAGCCAAAAGGCACCGAGGCCGAGCTGTCGGCCTTCGTCGAAAAATCCGACCTGAATCCCACGGCGAACGGCCAGAGTCTGTACGCGGGAACGCAACTGGGCGCCAGGGACGGGATCAGGGGCTACGCGGCGGGCGCGTTGTCCCGAAGGGACGCGCCCAGCAACGACGCGCGCTTCGACGGCCAGGACGCCGATGCGCGGATGGCCGTGGGCGGCTTCAGCGTCGGCCGCTTCTCGTTAGGCGCGACGGCTTATCGAGACAGCGGCCGCCACGAGATGCAGCGCGGCGTGACCGTGAGCGGCGCCCTGGACAATTCCATGTGGTACTACGACCCCCTCGAGACCTCCGTGCTGTCCGGCAACCTGAGCATGGCCTGGACGCCGGATCAGGTCACGCTGCTTTCCGTGTTCGGCACCCGGTACCAGCACACGGAATACAACGAGAGCTTCGCCCCCGGTGCGGTGTGGAAGGCGCCCACCTACGCGGAGGAAAAGAGCAGCGGCTGGAACCTGCGCCACAGCGCCCGGTTCGGCGACACGCTGGTGCAGTTGGGCGCACTTTCCACCAGGAGCGAGGGCTACGGCCCCAACACCAGCAACCAGAACCGCTGGCACTCCCAGGTGGACGGCTGGTCCGGCTCAGTGGAACAGCGGCTGTTCAAGGACCGACTCGTACTCGACGCCGGCTACCGCCACGACCAGAAGCACATCGACGACTTCACCACCAGCTCGGCCCCCGGCGCGAAAACCGGGAACAACGACGTCGATCTGGCGCCGGCGCGCACGTTCGCCCTCGGCGCACGCTGGAAGTTCAACGACGTCTACGCGCTGAGCGGCCGCTATTTCGACGGCGACGAAGGCACATCCGGCAGTTTCGACCTGCGCACCAAGGACGGCACGCCCCTGCACGCGGATAGCCAGAAGCGCATGGAAATCGCCTTCGAGGCCGCGCCACGGCCCTATTTCCGGCCTACGCTCATCTGGTTCGACGTCGACGCCAAGAACCAGAAGACGGCGACGAACAACACCTACGTGGTCAACGACCAAACCTTCTACTACTACGCGGAAGGCGACGTGCGTCGGCGCGGTATCGAACTCCTCGTGAAGGGCGACATCACGCCGAGAACCTCGTACAGCGTCGGGCTCACTCACCTGACGTTGAACGACACCGTCAGCGCCGGCACAACCACCGACAACATCGGCCTCAACCAGCCGGAAAACGCCCTGACCGGGCGGATCAGCCACGCCTGGAGCGACTGGCGCGCCAACCTTTCCGTCAGGAAGGTCGATGCCTGGACCCAGTCCATCAGCGCGATGGGCACCGCCAACGACGTCCATCTCGGCGACTACACCCGCGTCGATGCGAACGTCCTGCGCGATTTCCGCTTCGACGGCCACGGCGCGACCGTCGAGCTTTACGGCCGCAACTTGGGCAACTCGCACTACGCGACGCGCTATACCACCGGCTACTACAGTGATCCCGGCCGGGTGATCGGCGTGCAGGCGACATTGAGGTATTGAGCGTGGATCGCATTTTCCCGTCATGTGGAAGCCGCGTGGCGATCTGGAGCCTGGCGCTCTGGCTGATGCTGTCCGCCGCCGCCGGAGCACGCGAGATCGTGGACATGGCCGGGCGCCACATCACGGTGCCCGAGCAGGTGCGGCGCATCTACGCGGCCCAGCCCTATACCCACGTGCTCACCTACATGGTGGCGCCGGAAACCCTCATCGGCCATCTGTCCGTCATCCGAGAGGATGAACGGCGCCTGTTCCGGCCGGAGACGGCGAAGCTGCCGCTCCTGGGCGGCTCGCCGGGCGGCGGGCCGGCAGTCAACCTGGAGAGGGTGCTGGCGGCCAGGCCGGACCTGGTGCTGCTGAAAGGCAACGCCACGAGCGGCGTGGATCGCGCCGCCGAGAAGTACGCTCAGATCGGCCTGCCGGTGGTGTTCGTCGACCTTGAAAAAATGGACGACTACCCAGCGGCCATCGAATTCCTCGGCCGGCTGACCGGCCGCGGGGAGAAGGCAAAGCAGATGGCGGACCACGCCCGGCGCGCCTTCGCCGCCGTGGATCACGCCGTCGCCGCCATCCCGGAGGAGCAGCGCGTGCGCGTCTATTACGCCGAATCGGCCGACGGCCTGGCCACCGAGTGCGACCAGTCCTTCCACGCCGACGCCATCCGGCGCGCGGGCGGACGCATCGTGCACCGCTGTCTGCTCAAGACCCACATGGGCATGGAAAAGGTGAGCCTGGAACAGGTCATCGCCTACGACCCCGAAGTGATCGTCGCCAACGATCCGCAGTTCGAGGCCACGGTCTACGGCGACCCGCGCTGGCAGAAGGTCAAGGCGGTGGCCGAGCGCAGGGTATGGACGGTGCCGCGCTCGCCGTTCAACTGGATCGACCGCCCGCCCTCCGCCACGCGCATCCTGGGCGTCCAGTGGCTGGCCGCGCGCCTGTATCCCCAGGTCTATCCCATCGACCTGCGCCGCGAAGTGCAGGAATTCCATCGCCTGTTCATGGGCATCGAGCCCACCGCCGCGGATCTCGACCGATGGCTGAAATAGTCCTTCCCCGGCCACCCGGCGCGGCCGGGCCGTTGCGCCTGGCCACCCTTCTCGTCGCGCCCGCCCTGGCGCTGGCGGCGGCGCTCCTGGCGCTGTCGCTCGGGCGTTACCCGCTGCCGGCGACGGAGACCCTGCGCTTTCTCGCTGCCGCGGCGGGTCTCGTCGAGATGGAGCCGGAGCGCTATGCCCTGCTGCACAACCTGATCGTGGAAATCCGCCTGCCGCGCGTGCTGGCGGCGATTCTGGTGGGGGCCTCGCTGTCGGTGTCGGGGGCGGCCTACCAGGCCCTGTTCCGCAATCCGCTGGTTTCGCCCGGCCTGCTCGGGGTGCTGGCGGGCGCCTCCGCCGGGGCGGCGCTGGGCATCCTGCTGGGGGGGAGCTGGCTGTTCGTGCAGACCGCCGCCTTCCTCACCGGCCTGACCGCCGTCGGCATCGGCGTGGGCATCGCCCACCTGTTCGGCGGCGGCTCGCTGGTGATGCTGATCCTGGGCGGGATCCTGAGCGGGGCGCTGTTCATGTCCCTGCTGTCGATGGTGAAGTACGTGGCCGACCCGTACAACCAGTTGCCGGCGATTGTTTACTGGCTGATGGGCAGCCTGGGGCAGGTGAACCTGACCGACATGGCCTGGGCCGCGATCCCCATGAGCGTCGGCATCGTCGTCCTGTGCTTCATGGGGCGGGCGCTGGACGCGCTGTCCATGGGCGACGACGAGGCGCGCGCCCTGGGGGTGCCGGTCAAGACCGTGCGCCTGGCCACCATCGCCTTCGCCACGCTGATCTCCGCGCTGACCGTGTCCATCGCCGGCATGATCGGCTGGGTGGGGCTGGTGGTGCCGCACATCGCCCGGCTCCTGGTGGGCCCCGGCAACGCGCGCCTGCTGCCGGCGGCGGCCTTCCTGGGGGCGGCCTTCCTGCTGTTCGCCGACAGCCTCGCGCGCAATGTCTTCACCACCGAGCTGCCCATCGGCATCGTCACCGAACTGATCGGCATCCCGGTGTTCCTCCTGGTGCTGAGCCGGGTGCGGCGGGGGTGGAACTGATGCTCTCGGCGCGCGGCATCCATTTCGGCTACCGCGGCCGGACGGTGCTGGCCGGGGCCGATCTCGCCCTCGCCCCTGGGGAACTGGTCTGTCTGCTGGGCGGCAACGGCGCGGGAAAAAGCACCCTGCTCAAGATCATGCTCGGCCTCTTGACCCCCCAGAAAGGCGAGGTGACGGTGGGCGGGCAGCCGCTCGACGCCTTCGCCCGCCGCGAGGTGGCGCGCCGCGCCGCCTACGTGCCCCAGGTCCACGCCGCGCCCTTTCCCTACACGGTGCGCCAGGTGGTGACCATGGGCCGCCTGCCGGCCCGCGGCCTGTTCCACGCCCCCGGCGAGGGCGACCGCACGGTGGTCGAGCGCGTCCTCGACCACCTGGGCATCGGCCACCTGGCCGAGCGTCCCTATACCGAGGTCTCCGGCGGCGAGCGCCAGCTCGCCCTGATCGCCCGCGCCCTGGCCCAGGAGGCGCCCCTCCTCATAATGGACGAACCCCTGAGCGGCCTCGACTACGGCCACCAGGTGCGCCTGCTGGCGCGCCTGGAGGGCCTCGCCGCCGAGGGCTACGGCGTGCTCATGACCACCCACGACCCCGACCAGCCGCTGTCCGGCTGCCACCGCGTCGCCCTGCTGAAGGACGGCCGCATCGCCGGCGACGGCCGGCCCGCCGAGGTGCTCACGCCGGATGCCATCCGGCTGCTCTACGGCGTGTCGGTGGCCCTGCTGCGCGATGCCGGGGGGCAGGCCATCGCGTTTCGTCCCACGGAAGGAAAGACGGCATGTTCGCCATGAACGCGCGGGAATACAACGACAGGATCATGAACGGCCTGTTCCGCGACATCTATCCGCTGCTCGCCGAACAGGCCCTCGCCAGAACCGGCGTCAAGAGCGGCCTGTGCATCGATCTGGGCGGCGGGCCGGGCATGCTCGGCATCCGCATGGCCCTGTCCAGCGACCTGCGGGTGGCGATCGTCGATCCGCTCGCCGATTGCCTGGCGGTGGCCGAGGAGAACATCGCCCGGCACGGCCTGACGGGGCGCATCACCACCCGGCAAGGCTCGGCCGAGGCGCTGCCGCTCGCCGACGGCGAGGCGGACCTGATCGTCAGCCGGGGCTCGATCTACTTCTGGGAGGACCAGGGCCGGGGGCTGGCCGAAGTCTACCGCGCCCTCAGGTCCGGCGGCTGGGCCTACATCGGCGGCGGCTTCGGCAGCCAGGCCCTGCGTGACCGAATTTTTGCCGAGAAGGCCGGCGACGCCGAATGGACCGAAGGGGTGGCCGAACGCCGGCGGAAGAATCCGCCGAGCCATTTCCGCACCCTCCTGGCCGAGGCGGGAATCTCCGGCGAGGTACGCTCGGACGACAGCGGCACCTGGATCGTGTTCCAAAAACCAGCGCGGACGAAATGACCCGAGCGGACGTCGCAATCCCGTTCCTGGCCGGGCGCATCCGGGGGCACGACAACTGCGCCCGGATCGGGCTCCATTTCCACCGCCATCCCTGCCCATTCTTGAACCCAATGACGCGCACCCCGCTCGCCATCGTTGCTCTGTTCGCCACCCTTCCATTTCCACCCTCCCTATCACTGTCATGAAGCCATCGAATAAACAATCAAGACGTTCGCCATCCCGCCGCCCCGATCTGCAAGCCCGACATCGCGGGCGGAGTGCCATGGTCCTGTTCAAGCTCTCCCTGCTGTCGGCGAGCCTGCTGTCCGGTCATGTCCAGGCGGAAGAGGCGGCGCCGACGCTCGGGACGATCACGGTCAAAGGCGAGGCGCCCCAGGAATCCGCCAGCGTCGGCTCGCGCACCGTGGTGACGCAGGAAAAGATCCAGACCTTCGACAACTTCGGCATGAGCAACGCCTACCAGGCCATTTCCCTGGAGCCGGGGGTGGACGTGCGTTACAACGATCCGACGGGAACGAACGCCAGCTACAAGATTCGCGGCAATTCGAGCCGGGGCCACGCTCTGATCCTGGAGGGACTGCCGTTCAAGGGCATCGGTATCGGCCAGTCCATCTCCGACGTGGCCGACATGGAGAACATCGCAACCATCACCATCGAGAAGGGCGCCATTCCGGCCAGCGGAAACTTCGGCTTCGGCCACCTGATCGACATGCGCTTCATGCGGCCAGCGGGCCAGTTCTCGACCACCGCCAAACAGATATTCGGCTCGAACGATTTCACCAAGACCTTCGTCCGACTGGATACCGGAGAACTCGGCGGCGGCATCAAGGGTTTCGTTTCCGGCTCTCTGACGGAAACCGACAAGTTCAAGGGCATCGGCACAAGCCTCGACCGGGACAATCTCGCCTTCGGCCTCACGGGCGGCGCGCCAAATGGCGTGGAGTGGGAGGTCTTCGGCATCTACAACGGCGAGAAGCGGGATCTCTACAAAGGACTGACCTACGCCCAGAGCACCGATCCGGACAGCAATTGGAAGCGGGACTACAACCCGGCCAAGACGGGCGTTGCCTCGCAAGACATCGCCTATTACGCCTACAACCGGGAGGATTACCGGGTCTCCACGATCCTCGGCAAGCTGAAGGTCCCCTTCGGCCAGGATGCCGCCCTGACCTTCAGGCCCTATTTCCTGAACGACCGGGGCAATGCCTACGGCGGCAGCGGGCAGACGATGGTCAATTTCGTGCAGAAACAGAACGTGATCGTGGAATCGCTGCTGGATCACAATACCTTTGGCGCCGTGCTGGAATACGAGAAGAAGTGGAAGGATTCCCGCCTCAACATCGGCTACTGGCACGGCGAGCATGAACCGCCGGGACCGCCCACCGCCAGGAAGGCCCGGGACACCGATCTGAACTTCATCGGCTGGGTGAATCTCTACGGGGTGGGCAACCGGCACAGCTTCGACGTGCCTTACGTGGCGTACTCGCAATCCTTCGACAAGACGGTCGTCGACGCCGGCCTGAAGCACCTGAGCCTCACCACGGCCGAATACATCAGCTACAACACCACCGGCATCGGCGACGTGGGCTACGCGCAGGCCAAGGCCCAGGCCGGCGGCGTGGATTTCACCCTGCCGTCCAACACCTACACGGTATGGCTGCCCAGCATCGGCGCCACGCGCCATCTGAACGAGGCCGCCTCGATCAAGGCCAGCTACGGACGGAACTACGACATGCCGGAGATCGGCTGGGCCAGCAGCGCCATCAGCTATTTCAAGACGCTGGGCTACGACGAGCAAAGGCTCCAGAACCTGTGGGCCACGCGCGTCCGGCCCCAGGAATCCGACGATCTCGATCTCGACTACCGTTATGCGTCCGACCGGCTTGCGTTCACGTCCTCGCTCTACTACAAGCGGCTGAAATACATCAGCACCGGCATCTACGACCCGACGGTGAACCTGACCTACTCCCAGAACTCGGGGGAGGGTCGTTCCTATGGACTGGAGTTCGGTTCGAGCTACCAGGCATCGAACAAGCTGAGCGTGAATCTGGCGTTGAGCTACAACAACACCGCCTTCACGTCCGACGTCCAGACCGGCGTCAGCACGACGGTGGCGGCCAAGGGAAAACAACTTCCCGATCGGCCCAAGGTCTATGGCAACGTCTCTGCCGTCTATGACCTGAACGGCTACAAGATCGCGCCGGTGGTGCGCTACCTCGGCAGTCGCTACGCGGATGTGCTGAACCAGTACAGCGTCGATGCCACGTGGCTCGCGGACCTGTCCGTCAGCAAGGACGTCGTGATGGGCGGCGGGCACACGCTCAGGTTCTCCCTGAGCGCGATGAACCTGTTCGACGAGAAGTACATCGCCACCATCTCGACCTCCGACGTCAATACGACCCAGACCGGCCCGACCTACCTCGTCGGCGCGCCGAGAAGCGTGTTCGCGTCGGCGCAGTACACGTTCTGACATGGGCCGCATCGCGTTTGCTCCTGGACTGGCGTTCGCGCTGGCACTCGCGCTGGCCTTCGGGCCGGCCCGTGCCGGCGAGTGCCGCCGCGCCGTGCCGGACGCGACCGGACAGCCCGTCTGCATCCCGGCGCGCATCGAGCGCATCGTCATCACCTGCTACGGCGGCGCGGTGCAGGAGATCGCGGTGTTGAAGGGCGGCGACAGGATCGTCGCCCAGCCCGGCGTGGACCGGTTTCCGCAGTTCGCACGCATGTATCCCGGGCTCGGCGCCTTGCCGGACGTGGGCAGCTTCGACAACGTCAATCTCGAGTCCCTGCTGGCGACGCGCCCGGACATGGTGTTCGCCAGCGTCTTCTCCGCCGCGGCCAACGACAAGATCCGGGCGCTGGGCATTCCGGTGTTCACCCTCGGAACGGGAAGGCAGGACATCCGGACGATTCTGGAAGAGTTCGAGCACGTCGGCGCGCTGCTTGGCGAGGAAGGCAAGGCGCGGGACCTCGTCGCGCACTGGCGCGAGCGCCTGGCCGCAATCCAGAAAAAAATCGCCGGCGCCGGAACGCCGAAACGGGTGCTCTATCTCGGCGGCTCGGGCGGAACGGAAAACCGGCTGGGATGGGGCGATGCCTTCATCGCAGCCGCCGCCGGCGTCAATGTGGCCCACGACCTGGAATCCAGGGGCATTGTGTCGGCGGAGCAGATCCGCCTCTGGAATCCCGACGTGATCGTCACCTCCACCAACGAAGGCAGCCGCACGGCGGCGGCATCGATCAGGACGGGCGCGGCCTACCGCCAGGTCAAGGCCGTTGCCGGCGGTCAGGTCCATGACGCGCCCATCGGCGGCTTCTGGTGGGACCGGCCGTCGCCGGAGGCTATTCTCGGCATCCTGTGGCTGAGCAAGATTCTTTATCCGGATCGAATGAAGGATGTGGATCTGGAGCAGGAAACGAGGCTGTTCTTCGAGAAGTTTTACGGCTATGCGCTTCCGGCCGACGAGTATCGGCGCTTCTTCCGGCAGGGGGCGCGATGAAACGGCCGGAGCATCCCGGAGAAAGGGAACGGGCATGACGCCGAAGACGATCCTGCGTGGCGCGCTGGGCGCGGGGCTGGCCTTGCTGGCGGCCCTGTCCTGGTCCGAACAGGCCGCCGCCCGCGAGATCACCGACCTCCTCGGGCACACGGTGCACGTTCCGGACCGGGTGAATCGGGTGTTCGGCGCCGATCCGCCGATCAACGTGCTGCTTCACACCCTGGCGCCCGATCTGATGGTCGGCTTGAGCTTCCCCATCGCGCCGCCGGCCCGGCGCTTCCATCCGCCGGACATGCTGGCGCTGCCGGTGCTGGGCGGAGCCTTCGGCAGCGGGCAGCAGATGAATCCGGAAACCGTGCTGGCCCTGAAACCCGACCTGGTGCTGGCATGGAAAACGCCCTTCATGGACGTCGCCGGCAAGAAGGACGGTTTGGACCGCCTCGGCCTGCCGGTCGCATTCGTGCAGCTCGACACGCTCGCCGACTGGCCGGCGGCCCTGCGCTTTGCCAGCGCTCTGCTGGGGCGCGAGGCCATAGCCGAGACGAAGGCCGCCTATGTGGAAAAGGCGCTCGCCCGCCTGGCCGGCAGCGTCGGCCGGGTGCCCGAAAACCGGCGTCCGCGCGTCTACTACGCGGAAGGGGCCGACGGGCTCGCCACCGACTGCCACCGCTCCTTCCACACCGAGGCCATCGAGCTGGCGGCGGGCTACAACGTGCATCGCTGCCAGCAGAAGGACCGGATGGGCATGGAGCGCATGAGCATCGAACAGGTGCTGGCTTTCGACCCCGACCTCATCATCGTCCAGGACCGCGCCGCCATGAAAGTGATCCGCGACGACCCGCGCTGGCGCAATCTCCGCGCGGTGAAGGCCGGGCGCGTCCACGGCGTGCCGCACTGGCCCTACAACTGGATCGACCGGCCGCCGTCGGTGATGCGGGCGCTGGGCGCGCAATGGCTGGCCGGCCTCTTCCATCCGGATCGCTTCCGCTTCGACCTTCGCCACGAGGTGCGCGAGTTCTACCGCCTGTTCTTCGGTCTCACGCTCGGCGATGCGGACATCGACGAGATCATGGCCAATTGATTGGAGGCCGCACATGACAAACGATCGACACGCACTCATGAATCTACGCTGTCCGCAAGGCATAGTCGCGGTCGACGGCATTCTGGAAGGCTATCAGCGCTATCAGGCTCTGCTCGCCGCGCTGGATCTGGGCCTCTTCGAATATCTCGACCGAGAGGGCGGCGGCAATCGCAACGAGATCGCCGAGGGCATCGGCATCAACGGCCTGTTCGCGCGTGATTTCCTCAATGTCCTGGTCGAGGCGGGCCTGCTCGTCCTCGATGGCGAGCACTATCACAATGCTACGGCTGCGACCGGCTTTCTCCTGCCCCAGGGGCCGTTCTTCCAGGGCGACGTGGTGCGCAACGTCGCAAGGCACACGTCCTGGAACGACCTCGCCGCCGCCCTGGCCCGCCAGGACCCCGCACAGGGCAAGGCCGGCACCGGCCCCAGCGCCGCTTTCATTACCGCGCTCGGGCAGAACGCACTGCGCGGCGAACTGCAAACCGTGACCCGGGCGATTGCGTCCTGGAAAAGCTTTCACAAGGCTCGCCGCCTCCTCGACGTGGGCGGCGGCCATGGCCTCTACGCCATCGCCCTGTGTCAAGCCAATCCAGACCTGCGTGCCGTGGTGCTGGAACAGGCCGGGGTGGCGGACACCACGCGCCGCCACATCGCCGCCTACGGCCTCGAAGACCGCATCACGGTCGAGGTGGGTGACATTCGTGCCGAGTCGCTCGGTAGCGGCCACGACATCGTGCTCATCTCCCATCTGCTCTACAAATTCCGCAAGAACCTGGCGCCCATCTTCAAATCCGTTTCGGCCAGCCTCGCGCCGGGCGGCCTGTTCGTCAGCAATCACTGGTTTTGCGCCGCGGGCTGCACGGTGGAAGCGCGCGCCGTACAGGCGCTGTCCAAGGCGCTGCAAAGCTTCGGGCACCCGTTGTGCCGGGAAGAGGAGTTCGACCGTCTGTTCGCCGAGAACGGCTTTAACGTCGTGACGACGACGTCCGCGCTGGCCAGCTTCGGGCCGACGCGCTTGCAGCTGGCGGAAAAACATGCGGATTGAGCGCAAACGCCGCGGCGCCGTGCCGGTGTCCTTCCGGCGGCGGATTGTCCTGCTGCTCGCCTGCTGCCTCCTGGGCGCCGTCTCCGTACCCAGCGCCGCCCGGGTCCTGCGCGACATGGCCGGCGAGGCGGTGGCGGTGCCCGACCGGGTCGAGCGGGTGGCGACCATCGGCCCGGTGCCGGTGATCAACAGCCTGCTGTTCGCCCTGGGCGCGGGGGATCGGATCGCCAACGGCCTGCCCGAGTTCGCCAGTGGACCGCGCTACAGCTACCAGAAAGTCTTTGCGCCCCACACCGCCAGCCTGCCGTCGCTGCAGAATCTCGACCGCTCGCCGGATCTGGAGACATTGCTCGCCGCCCGCGTGGACGTGGTGCTGACCATGGACCGGGCGACGGCGCGCACCGTGCAGAAGGCCGGCCTGCCGGCCTTGTACGTCACCTGGCGCCAGCCGGAGGATGTCAAGGCCGCGGTGCGCCTGCTGGGCGACTTGCTTCACCGCGAACAGGCCGCCGCACGCTACGCCGCCAATTTCGACGCTGCGCAGGCCCGCGTGGCCGCGGCCTTGCACGCCGCGTCACCGGCGCAGCCGCGGGTCCTCTACTTCAATCCGAAGACGCTGACCCAGCCGCATCTCATCGTGGAATGGTGGATCCGCGCCGCCGGTGGCAAGAGCGTGACAGACGACGGGCGCACGGTGGAATCGCGCGGCTTCAATCTGGAGCAACTGCTTGCCTGGGATCCGGACATTCTCATCGTGACCAGCCGGGAGGACGTGGCGGCGGTGCTCGCCAAGCCGCGCTTCCGCACCCTGAAGGCGGTGCGCGCCGGGCGCATCCTGGTCATTCCATTCGGGGCTCACATCTGGGGCAACCGCACCGCCGAGCAGCCGCTGACCCTGCTGTGGGCCGCGCAGCACTTCCACCCCGATTTGTTCCAGGACATGGACCTCGCCGCCGAGACGCAAGCCTTTTACCGCGATCTCTTCGGCACCGCGCTGTCCGCCGCGCAGGTTCGCGAAATCCTCGACGGCGGGCCGCCCACAGCCTCCATTTCCCGTTGATTCGACCACCCGCCCACAAAGGAGCACGACATGGACCTCACCCCCCCGAACATCGATCCGGCCAACCTGGAAACGCCGCCGGCGGTCGCCGCCGTGCGCCGCATCGCCGACGGCTTCAAGGCATTCCAGGTGCTGCGCGCGGGCCGGAAGAGCGGCCTGTTCGACTGGCTGGAGCAGAACGGGCCGGCGGAACGGCCAGCCATCGCCACGGCCCTGAAACTGCGCGGCGCCCATCTGGCCGGCTTCCTCCAGACCCTGGAAGACCTCGGCCTCATCGTGCGGCAGGGCACCCTGTATGGCCTGGTGCCGGGCATGCGCGAGGCGCTCCTGACCGACAGCCCTTGGTATCAGGGGCCGGTGGTCGAGGGCCTGGCGAGCCCGGAAGGCAGCTGGGCCGACTTTTCCCGCTTCATGACCGAAGACCGGACCGCGGCGCCCGCCGACCTGAGCATGCCCGTGCGACAACATCCGTTCCTGGACGAGGCGAGCGCCCTGGCACTTCGTCTGGCCCAGCTGGACGGTGAGAACAGCACCACGTCGCGTCGGCTGCTCTGCTTCGATGCCACCGCTGGCCTGGCGGCCGTCGCGCTCTGTCTCGCCCGGCCCCAGTGGAACGCGACGGCCATCGTCCCGGCCACGGCGGTCGAGGCGGCACGGGACCTGGTCGCGGGCCTGGGTCTGGGCGGGCGCTGCCGTGTCGAGGCGGGCACGCCGCTGGACTTTGCCGTGGACGGCGCCTTCGACCGGGTGGTGCTGTTCCACGCCCTCTATGCCGTGCGCAAGGACATGGCCCAGGCGCTGGCCGCCATCGCCGGCCATCTGGCGCCGGGCGGCACGCTGTGCTCGGCCCACTGGTTCTGCCTGGAATCCTGCGAGACCGCGCCCGGCGGCCTGCGCGATCTGGACCGGGCGGTGCTGCTCGACCAGCATCCGCTGTGCCACGTGGAATCCTTCGGCGGGCGCTTCGCCGCCGCCGGGCTGGGTTACGAAGGCCGCGAGGAGTTCGACGGGCCCTATGGCCATCTGAAGCTGCACTTCGCCACCCGTAGGCAGGAGCGCCAGGCCACCGCCGCGTCGTGCGCGCACAATGGCTGCTGCTGAAGGAGCCGGCATGACGATCATGACTCCGCCCGGGGTGACCGCGGCATCCTCCCGTACCCTGCTCGCCGAACTGCACGCCGCCGTGCTCGACACCCTCGGCGCGGAGGCGAGGGCGCTGACACTGGAACGCGCGGTCATTGGTGTCTTCTTCACCGGCGTCAAGCTCGCCAACGGCGCCGGCGGCCTGTGCGCGACGCCGATCAAGAGCGTGCCCGAGGCGGTGTGCTGCCCCAGTTCCGCCAAGGCGATGCCGGTGCCGGGCAAGATCAGGGGCCGGCCGGCGGTGCAGGTGCTGGACGACCTCTACCGGACGCAGGACCTGCGCCGGGCGCTCGCCATCGCCACCCTGAACGCCCTGGCCGAAACACTGTGGCGGCGCGACGGGCCGCCGGCCGATGCCGAGGTGCTCACGGGCGACGCCTTCGAGGCGCTGACGATCGAGCCCGGCCGGAAGGTGGCGCTGGTGGGCGCGTTTCCGCCCTACATGCGCGAACTGCGCCGGCGCGAACAGCCTTTCAACGTGCTGGAGATGGACCCGGCCACGCTCAAGCCCGAGGAGATGCCCTACTACGTGCCGGCCGAACGCGCGCCGGAGGTGGTGCCGCAGGCCGACGTCTTCATCACCACCGGCACTACCCTCGTCAACGGCAGCCTGGACGGCCTGCTGCGCCTGTTGAAGCCGGGCGCGCAGGCGGCGGTGATCGGGCCGACCGCGACCCTCATCGCCGCGCCCTACCGGGCGCGCGGCGTCACTGTGGTGGGCGGCACGCGGGTGCTGGCGGTGGACGAGCTGCTGGAAATCCTGGCCGAGGGCGGCTCTGGCTACCACTTCTTCGGCAAGACGGTGGAGCGCGTCACGCTGCGCCTGGAATGACCATGGCCTGGACGGTGGAAGCGCATTACTTCGACCTGGGCACTCCCGGGCCCGTCCCGTCCGCGCGCCGCTGGCCGCATGCGCTGGGCCTGTGGCTCGCGGTCGGCGCGGCGCACGCGGGTGTGCTCATGGTCATCCTGAACATGCCGACGCGAATCCCCCGTGTCGAGCGCGAAATCATCCAGGCCGACCTGATCCAGCCGCCGGTGCCGCTGCCCGCGAGGCCGGCGCCACGGCCGGAGTCACCGAAACCCATGCCGAAACCGGTGCCGAAACGGCCACCGGAAGCCAGGCCGGCACCGCCCCGCGAGGCGCCTGTCGTCGAACCCGCACCGGTCCCCGAGATCAAACCGGCCGAGCCCGTGCCGCTTCTGGCGGTACCCGCGCCGGTCGGCGACCCGCCGCCCACTTCCTTCGTCGTGCCGGTTTCATCCCCCGTCACTTCCAGCGCCGCGACCGCACCCGGGGGAGCGGAAACGGACGTGGGGGGCGGCACGGCGGGCGGCTCCGCGCCGCCGGTCCCGGCCCAGCCGCCCCTGGTGTTGCCGGTCTACAGTGCCGCCTATCTGGAAAATCCGCCGCCGGCATACCCGCCCACGTCGCGTCAGCGGCGCGAAAGCGGGCGGGTACTGCTGCGCGTCTTCGTCTCGGCCTCGGGGCGCAGCGAGCGGGTCGAGGTCAAGGTGTCGTCCGGCTTCGAACGCCTCGACCATGCGGCCCGCGAGACCGTCTCCACCTGGCGTTTCGTGCCCGCCCGCCGGGGCGCCGATCCCGTGGCCGCCTGGGTGCAGATCCCCATCGTCTTTGTTCTGTGAGTTCTGCCATGTCCGCATCCTCGCTCGGTCTTCTCCATTTCTTCGCCCAGGCCGACTGGCTCGCGCGCGCTCGGCTCATCGCCATGCTCGTCGCCTCGCTGGCGAGCTGGGTGATGATCGCCGAGCGCCTGACCGGCCACTGGCGGCTCGCCCGGCGCGGCGCCGCCTTTCTGGCCCGCTACCGGCGCGCCCACACGCTCGCCGAAGTGGCGGACGGACCGCCGGCCGATCCCTGGGCCAGGCTCGCGCGCCTGGCCCAGGACGCCAGCCGCCACTACCGCCTGCATGCCAACATCCACGTCGAGGCCGGCGGCGGCCTGTCCGAGTTCCTCACGCGCTCGCTGCGCCAGGGCATCGAGGAAGAGGCCGAGCGCCTGGAGCGCGGCCTGACCCTGCTGGCCTCCATCGGCTCGACCGCGCCCTTCGTCGGCCTGTTCGGCACGGTCTGGGGCATCTACCATGCCCTCGTCGCCATCGGCCTGTCCGGACAGGGGACGCTGGACAAGGTGGCCGGTCCCGTGGGCGAGGCCCTGATCATGACCGCCCTCGGCCTGGCGGTGGCCATCCCCGCGGTGCTGGGCTACAACGCCCTGACCCGGCGCAACCGCATCCTGCTGGGGCGCCTCGATGCCTTCGGCCACGACCTCCTGGCCCTGGCGCTCACCGGCGCGCCGCTGGCCTACGGCCTGCGCGACGGCACGTCGGTTCAGGCGGAGGGCGCGTGATGGCCATGGGCAGCCTGGGACCCGCGGGCGGCCGCCGCCCCATGCACGAAATCAACGTCATCCCCCTGGTGGACGTGATGCTGGTGCTGCTGGTCATCTTCATCGTCACCGCGCCGCTGTTGACCCACGCCGTCAAGCTGGACCTGCCGCGGGCAAGCAGCCAGCCCAATCTCATCCGCGCCGACCGTGTGGAAATCGCAGTACGCCGCGATGGCAGCCTGTTCTGGGATGGCGAGCCAGTGACCCACGCCGAGCTGGAGCGGCGCGCCGCCGCCATCGCCGGCCGCGCGCTGGACACCGAAGTGCATCTGCATGGCGATGCGACCGCACCCTACGGTGACATGGCGCGCGTCCTCTCCACGCTCGCCAGGAGCGGCCTGTCGCGCATCGGCTTCGTGACCGATCCCAGGAACGACGAGGCGGCGGGGCCATGAGCCGCGCCGCGCCATCACCGGAAGGCGTTCTCGCCACCCTCCGCGAGGGGGAGCCTCCGCGCCTCATTCTGCTCACCGGCGGGCGGGGTTCGAGCAAGACCCGCTGGTGTCTCGCCCTGTGCGAGGCCGCCCGCCACATCGGGCTTCAAACTGCCGGCGTGCTTTCGCCGCCGGTCTACGCGGATGGCGCCAAGCTCGCCATCGACGTGATGGACGCGGCGACCGGCGAACGCCGCCGCCTGGCCGTGCGGCCGCCGCCGAACGAAGCCGGCACCGCCGGGCTGGGCTGGCGCTTCGACGCGGCCGCGCTCGCCTGGGGTGATGCCGTGCTGCAAAATGCCGGGGGCTGCGACCTGCTGCTCGTCGACGAACTGGGTCCGCTGGAGTTTCACGGTAAGGGCGGATTCAGCCAGGGCTTCGCCGCCATCGAGGCGCGCCGCTACCGCCTGGCCGTGGCCGTGGTGCGCCCCGAACTTCTCGGCGCCGCCCTGGACCGCTGGCCCTGGACCGCCTTCATCTACGACAAGGACCTGCCATGACCCACCGTCCCCGCTGGCTGCCGCCGCCGCCGCGCCTGTTTCCCGGCCAGCGCTGGCTCAACATCACCCTGCGCGGCCTGCACCTGGTCGGTATTGCAGGGGTGGCCGGCGGCTTCCTGTTCGACCTGCCCGAGGCGCAATGGACGCTCTACGGGATGCTCGCGATCGCCACCGGCGCCTCGCTCGCCGCCCTCTACATCTGGACCGACGCAGGCTGGCTCGTCATGCTGAAGGGCCAGGCCGTGATGGCCAAGCTCGCGCTGCTGGCGCTGGCGCTTGCCAGTCCCGCCTGGCGGGCGGAAATCTTCATGCTGGTCATCCTGCTGTCCGCCTTCTTCGCCCACGCGCCCGATCGCGTGCGCAGCTACGCCTGGGGCCGCGCAGCGCGGCCCTGCAAGACCACCGTCACCATTCAGGAGAACACGCCATGACCCATGCCGACATCGACTTCGGCCAGCTCTACCGCACCCACATGGCCGCCGCCGGCGGCCGCGAGAAACCGCCGGAAGAATGGGACGCCCGCGCCGAAGCGATGGGCAGGATGGTCGGCGAAAGCCGCTATGTCGACGATTTCATCGGGCGCGTGGATTGCTCCGGTTGCACAAGCCTGCTCGACGTCGGCTGCGGCACCGGCGCCATCGCGCTGGCCCTGGCGCCGCGCCTGCAACGGGTGCTTGGCCTGGACTACAGCCAGGGCATGCTCGACGTGATGATGCGCAACGCCCGCGCGCTCGGCCTGGACAACGTCACGCCGATCCGCCGCGCCTGGGAAGACGACTGGAGCGACGTGCCGGCCTGCGACATCGTCACCGCCTCGCGCTCGACCACGGTGATGGACATGGCCGACGCCCTGGCCAGGCTCGACGCCAAGGCAAAAAAGCGCGTCTACCTGACCAGCCTGATCGGCGGCCGCTTCATCGACGCCGACGTCGCCGAACTGCTGGGTCACGCCCGGCCGGCGTTGCCCGACTACATCTACATCGTGAACATCCTGTACCGCATGGGCCGCTATCCGCGCCTCGACTACCTCGAGAACGACAACCGCCTGGCCGGCACGCAGGACTTCGATGAATTCGTGCGCAAGGTGGCGTTTTCTCTCGGTGAGATCGACGACGCCGGACGGGCACGGCTGCGGCAGTGGTACGACGCCGACCCCGAGCGGGCGCGGCGCGGCGGCGCACCCTTCCGCTGGGCGTTCATCTCCTGGGACACGCGATGACCGCTGCCGTGCACGCGCCATGACGACGCCGAACCGGGCGCCAAGCGGCCCGCCCGTGCAGGGCTTGCCATCACACAAGGCCGCTGCTGCCCACCCGATCCCGTTCGCATGGGCCACGTCGTCCTGACGTAAACTGAGGCGTCCCGAACCGCCGACGCCCCACCCGCATCGATGAACAGCGCCACCGTCAAAACCTGCCTGCCCTGGGTCGTGGCCGTGGCGCTGTTCATGGAGGGACTCGACACCACCATCGTCAACACGGCGGTGCCGGCGATCGCCGAGGGCCTGCAAGTCACGCCGCTGAGCCTGAAGGCGGTGGTGTCGAGCTACATCCTGAGCCTGGCGGTGTGCATCCCGGTGAGCGGCTGGATGGCGGACCGCTACGGCACGCGGCGTGTGTTCAGCGCCGCGGTGGCCATTTTCACCCTGGCCTCGATCCTGTGCGGTCTCGCACAAAACGTGCCGATGCTGGTGGCGGGCCGCATTCTGCAGGGCATCGGCGCGGCGATGATGATGCCGGTCGGACGGCTGGCGATCATCCGCACCTTTCCCAAGTCCGAGCTGCTGCGGGCGATGAACTTCGTCATCATCCCGGCGCTGCTCGGGCCGATGCTCGGCCCCACCGTCGGCGGCCTGATCGTGCACTGGTTCACCTGGCACACCATCTTCTTCATCAACGTGCCGGTGGGGCTGGCGGCATTGTGGCTGGCGCAGCGCCACATGCCGGATTACCGGGGCGCGTCGCGACGCCCGCTCGACGTCGTCGGCCTGGTGCTGTTCGGCAGCGGCGTCGCCCTGCTGTCCTGGCTGCTGGAAATTTTCGGCGAACACCAGATCGACGCGGGCTCGGCGGCGGCACTGCTGGCGCTCAGCCTCGGCCTGCTCGGCGCCTACGCCTTGCATGCCCGCCAGACGGCGCATCCGCTGCTGCGGCTGGCGCTGTTCCGGGTGCGCACCTTCCGCGTCGCGGTGATCGGCGGCTTCGTCACCCGGCTCGGGGTGGGCGGCATGCCCTTCCTGCTGCCCCTGCTCTACCAGGTCGGCCTGGGCATGCCGGCCTGGCAGTCGGGCCTGCTGATGATGCCGGTGGCGGCGGCGGCGATGGGCATGAAGCTTGTCTCCGCGCGGGTGCTGGCGCGCTTCGGCTACCGGCGCGTGCTGATCACGAACACGGTGATGATCGGGGTCGTGGTGAGCCTGTTCTCGCTGGTGGGTCCGGCGACGCCGATTGCACTGATCGTGCTGCTGGGGCTGGCCATGGGCTTCTTCAATTCGCTGCAATACACCAGCATGAATTCGATGGCCTATGCCGACATCGAGGCCGCCGATTCGAGCATGGCGAGCACGATCGCCAGTTCGATGCAGCAGATGTCGATGAGCTTCGGGCTGGCCTGCGGCTCGCTGGTCGCCGGCTGGTACCTGGGCGACCTGCCGCAGACCGACCGCGGGGCCGTGACGACGGCGCTGCACTACGCCGTGCTGACGCTGGGCGCGTTCACGATGCTGTCGTCCCTGTCGTTCCGCTCGCTGCATCCGCAGGATGGCGAAAGCGTCAGCCGGGGCAGCGGGCGCGCAGTGCGTGTCAACACGTCTTCGTGACCTGTCACACTTCAACGACACCCAACGTTCGCCCCATCGCCCTGTTTATCAAGTGATTTTTCAACCCGGCCGAGCCGGACGTCGCCATTAGGCGACGATGGGTCCGGTTTTCTTCCCGGATGCACCGGGCTGGATTCCGTATCTGCCTGTTTAGCAAACGTTTTTCTGGGCTGGCACGGCTGTTGCCATGGACACGCTGTGCCCCGTTCCGGGCGCACCCACACCAGCGCGTTCTACAACCCGTACCGAGAGAGACAGCCCATGCTCAAAACCTTCATGCAGGCCGGCAATACCGGCACCACAAAAAACGGCTCGACACCCAGCAGCCGTTCACCCTACGAATCGTCCAGGGCGGCCAGGTCCACCCAGGCCGAAGCCATGACACAGGGTACCCAATCCGCATCACCCGGCGACGAAGGCAGCAAGCTGATCGTCGGCCCGAACATCAAGCTGAAGGGCGCGGAAATCACCGATTGCGAAATCCTGGTGGTAGAGGGCCGAGTGGAGGCATCCATGAACAGCCGCGACATCCGCATCGCCGAGGGCGGCGTCTTTTCCGGCAAGGCGGAAATCGACGTCGCAGAGATTCGCGGCACGTTCGAAGGCGAATTGACCGCGCGCAAGCGCCTGGTCATCTACGCCACGGGCCGGGTGAGCGGCATGATCCACTATGGCGCGCTGATGGTGGAAGAGGGCGGCACGCTGTACGGCAACGTGGCCTATCACACCGCCGGCGCCAGCGTGGTGAAGCTGCCGGAGTCGGCAACGGGCTCGTCGGCTGACGCGTCCGCCGAAGACGCCGACGCCATGCAAAGTGGTGCAACGCTGGTGCGCAGCCTCGGCAAGCGTCAGGTTTAGCGTGAAGCTTGCGCCATGAACCCCAGGCGACCGTCGTCGCGCAAGGACCGGCACCTTGCGCGGCGGTTTCAGCCGGCCTGGGCGGCGAGGCGCTGCGCCTGATCGACGCGCTCCCACGTGAACGCCGGCTCGGCCCGCCCGAAATGGCCGTAGGCTGCGGTCTTGCGATAGATGGGGCGACGCAGGTCGAGGCTTTCGATGATGCCGCGCGGCGTGAGCTTGAAGGTGCAGCGCACGATGTCCTCGAGCTTTTCGTCGGGCACGGTGCCGGTGCCGAAGGTGTCGATCAGGAGCGACACCGGCTCGGCAACACCGATCGCGTACGCCAGCTGCACCAGGCAGCGCCGGGCCAGCCCGGCCGCGACCACGTTCTTGGCAATGTAGCGCGCCACGTACGCCGCCGAGCGATCGACCTTGGTGGGATCCTTGCCGGAAAACGCGCCGCCGCCGTGCGGGCAGGATCCGCCATAGGTGTCGACGATGATCTTGCGGCCGGTGAGCCCGGTGTCGCCGTTGGGGCCGCCAATCTCGAACGGGCCCGCCGGGTTGACCCACAGGCGGAAGGTCGACGTGCGCAGCGCAGCCGGCACCAGCGGGTCGACGATCTCGCGCGCGACCTGCTGGGTCACCCACGCGGGGTCGAGGTCGCGCGCGATCTGCGTGGAAATGATCAGTGTCTCGACACCCACCATGTTCTGCCCTTCGTAGGCGACCGTGACCTGGCTCTTGGCGTCGGGGCGCAGCCAGGGCAGGGCGCCCGACTTGCGCAGTTCGGCCTGCCTTTGCACCAGCCGGTGGGCAAGCCACAGCGGATAGGGCATGAGGTCGGGCGTCTCGTCGCAGGCGTAGCCGAACATCAGGCCCTGGTCGCCCGCGCCGATCTCGCCGCCGGGCAGCGTGATGCCCTTGTGGATCTGGATCGACTGGTGGTTGAAGCGCACCTGCACTTCACACGCATCGGGGTCGATGCCCGTTTCGGCGTCGCGGTAGCCGATGTCGCGCAGCACCTGGCGGGCGATCGTCTCGGCACGGTCGCGCACGTCGTCGAAGAGCGCCTTGCGCGCAGTCCTGAATTCGCCGGTGATGACGACCAGCTTGTCGGCCACGAGCGTTTCGCAGGCCACCTTCGCCTCGGGCTCCTCGGCGAGAAAGGCGTCGAGGATGGCGTCGGAAATCTGGTCGGCGATCTTGTCGGGGTGGCCTTCCGACACGGATTCCGAAGTGAACAGATGACGGCGGAGGTTCATGGTGTGCGTCCTTCGACAGGTTGAATCCGGATTATCCAACAGCGTCCGCGCGCGCAGTCAGCCGCCACAGCGAAGTGACCTCGGCGGCGCGGGCGGCGTGCAGCGGGTCGCTGTCGTCCGCGGCGCGCGGGTGGACCGGGCGCGCGTCGTGGCGGCCGGCGACGGCGAGCCCGGCCGCGTCGATCATGGCGAAGAGCGCGTCGCGACTGCGCAGGCCAAGGTGCTCGGCGAGATCGGAGAGAATCAGCCAGCCTTCGCCACCCGGCGCGAGATGCGCCGCCAGCCCGGCGAGAAAGCCGCGCAGCATGGCGCTGTCGGGATCGTAGACGGCGTGTTCGAGCGGCGTGTGCGCGCGGCCGGGGAGCCAGGGCGGGTTGCACACCACGAGCGGCGCGCGCCCCTCGGGAAACAGGTCGGCCGCGATGACCTCCACCTGCCCGGCGAGGCCGAGCCGGGCGATGTTGTCGCGCGCGCAGGCGAGCGCACGTGGGTCGCGGTCGGTGGCGATGACGCGCCGCACGCCGCGGCGCGCCAGCACCGCCGCAAGCACGCCGGTGCCCGTGCCGATGTCGAATGCAAGCGCGTCGGCGGGTAGCGGCGCCTGCGCCACCAGCGCGACGTATTCGCCGCGCACCGGCGAGAACACGCCATAGTGCGGATGGATGCGCGCACCGAGCGCGGGAATCTCCACGCCCTTCTTGCGCCATTCGTGCGCGCCGATCACACCGAGCAGCTCGCGCAAAGACACCAGCGACGGCGCATCGCCCGGCCCCCAGGCTTCGCTGCACGCCTGCCTCACGTCGGGCGCGCGGCGCAGCGGGATCGTGTAGTCCGCGTCGAGCGGCAACAGCAGCATGCCCAGCGTGCGCGCGCGTTGGGACTGCGCCAGGCGGTACAGATTGAAGGCTTCCGTCGCCGTCGCGGCGGACTTGCGCCGCGTGCGCTCGACGCGCCGCGTCATCGCCTGCAGCAGTTGGCGTGCGTTCTGGAAGTCGCCGCGCCACAGCAGCGCGGTGCCTTCGCTCGCCGCGCGAAAGGCCGCGTCCGCACTGATGCGGTCGTCCACCACCTCCACCTGGCGCGGCGGCGGCGCGGCGCGTTCGGAGCGCCAGCGTGCCGAGCGGGCCTCCCCGGCTTCGCTCCAGCTCACGCGCGCCATTTGTGGATCGGACATGCGGCGGTGTCAGAGCTTCGCGCTGCGCCCACCGTCCACGGCGAGGATCTGGCCTG
>JACDJA010000673.1_pt1 | contig 36288 bp, 34 predicted proteins | sample 7449241 | NCBI WGS metagenome assembly JACDJA01 (sample SAMN14253289, study PRJNA609438) | sludge metagenome | isolation source: initial anaerobic sludge | collected 2018-12-20 | reverse complement strand
TTGCGGATGACGCCATAAAGTCTGAAAAGACGAAAAAATCCATGTCACAGTGAACACCGTTCTATCCCGTCCCCCCAGTGATCAACCGTTTTGTCTGACGACCATAGCGGCTTGGAACCACCTGATCCCATCCCGAACTCAGAAGTGAAACAGGCCAGCGCCGATGGTAGTGTGGCATTTGCCCATGTGAGAGTAGGTCATCGTCAGACGCTTAAATAAAACAACCCCAGCGGGTAACTGCTGGGGTTTTTTTTGTGTCTGAATTAATCCGGCAGCGAGCCGAAGCGCTGCTCCTTATGCGCCCCGGTGATATACTGTTTTAACAAAACCAAATGCGAATGGAGCACCTTCAATGTCTGGCAACGATCATCTGGTTATATTCGATACAACTCTCCGTGATGGTGAGCAAAGCCCCGGCGCTACCATGAATAAAACGGAAAAACTCCGGATTGCCAAGGCCCTTGAGAAGCTCCGTGTTGACGTTATTGAAGCAGGCTTTGCAATTGCAAGTCAGGGTGACTTTGAAGCGGTAAAATCTATTGCCGAGACGATCAAGGAATCAACCATTTGCAGTCTCGCCCGCGCTCTGGACAAAGATATTGATCGCGCAGCTGAGGCGATTCGCCCTGCCGAGCGGTCGCGCATCCATACATTTATCGCCACATCGCCCATCCACATGAAACACAAGCTGCAAATGCAGCCAGATGAGGTGATTGAACAGGCGGTGCGGTCGGTCAAGCGCGCCCGAAGCCATGTTGATGATGTTGAGTTCTCCTGTGAAGATGCCGGCCGTTCCGAGCTGGACTTCCTGTGTCGCATTATTGAAGCCGCTATCGATGCGGGCGCAAATACCATCAACATTCCGGATACGGTTGGTTATGCAATACCTGAGCAGTTTGCTGAAACGATTCACCAACTGCTTAACCGGATCCCCAATGCTGATAAAGCCATTTTTTCCGTGCACTGCCACAACGACCTGGGGCTTGCGGTGGCGAACTCGCTTGCTGCGGTAACCCGGGGTGCGCGGCAGGTAGAGTGCACTATCAACGGCCTGGGAGAGCGCGCTGGCAATGCTGCCCTGGAAGAGCTGGTTATGGCCGTGCGCACACGTCAGGACCTGTTCAACATAGACACGCGCATAGATGCCCGCCATATTGTCCCGACTTCGCGCCTGGTCTCCACCATTACCGGTTTCCCCGTGCAACCCAACAAAGCCATAGTGGGGGCGAACGCGTTTGCCCACGAATCGGGGATTCATCAGGACGGCGTGCTCAAGCATCGTGAGACATACGAGATCATGCGTGCCGAGGATGTTGGCTGGCACACCAACAGCCTGGTTCTGGGCAAGCACTCGGGGCGCAATGCGTTTCGCACCCGCTTGCTTGAGCTGGGTATTCAGTTTGAAACCGAGACAGAGCTGAACGAGGCGTTTACGCGCTTCAAGGCGCTGGCCGATCTGAAACATGAAATATTTGATGAGGACTTGCAGGCAATTGCCAGTGACACCCGGCAGAAGGATGAAGAAGGAAGGTACCGGCTTGTTTGTTTGCAGGTATGCTCAGAAACAGGCGTGGTTCCCAAGGCCCTGCTGACGCTGACAATGGATGAAAAAGAACACAAGGTTGAGGCGGAGGGCAGTGGCCCGGTGGATGCCACCTTCAAGGCAATCGAGTCCCTGGTGGATTCCGGTTGCAATCTGCAGCTGTATTCGGTGAATAACATTACCAGTGGCACCGACGCCCAGGGAGAGGTTACCGTGCGCCTTGAGCGTGGCGGCAGGATTGTAAATGGCGTCGGCGCAGATACAGATATTATTGTTGCATCAGCCAAGGCTTATATTGAGGCCCTTAACCTGATCAGCCGTGGAGGGATCCGGCAGCATCCACAGGTCGCAGATGTTTGATGATTGAAAGCGAAACGCAGAGACAGTTTTATCTGGGCGTTGCAGGCATCCGCATGTGGTATGCTCGCGAGCCTTTGCCCGGTGCCGCGCCCAGCCCGGAATTTCAGTTTCCGGAATCGGACGAACCTGCGCCCCAGCATTTGCCCGCGCGGGTTGCTGACCGGTTTGCCGCAGAGCAGGTACCGCTTCCGCCATCGGATACTGGCGGGCAGAGCGCCAAGCGGATTGCCAGTCTCCATGCGTTGATGGAGAATGAAAAAACACCTGAACCAGACACCCCGTCCGCAAATCAGGGCCGCCCCCCAGGCTCTGGTTCAGATAAAGCAGCTACCGATCCTGACGTTGTTGTTTCCCCGTCAGCCGGGTCCCGGGGTGACGTTACTGATGCGATAAACCTCAATCTCGGCATATTTTCTGGCAAAGATCATGTCCTGGTTGCACATATCTCCAGAGAAGCCAGTCTGCGGCTGCAGGAGGCGCTTTCCGGAAACATACTGAAAAGTCTTGGCGATCATCAGTCAGGACCCGCTGACCAGGTACACTGGCCAGTATTCAATAATCGTCTTGTGCCCGGTAACGCCCTGGCTGACCTGAAACTTGTTCTGACACAGGTGCTGCGTGGTCTGGAGGGCAAGAGGGTGATTGTTCTCGGGGATATGACTGGCCTGAGCGATGTTGGCTCCTGCTGGCTGAAAGAAATTCTTCAGCGGGCTCCTGATATTGAATTCGGGCATTCTCTGGCGGAACTTGCCAGCGATCCCGCTCTCAAGCGCGTCCTGTGGCAAAAACTGAAATCCATGGCTACTGCGTGATGTGGAAGAAGGAAGATGCGTATGACCCTGCGCGCGGCCTTGAACTGACCATAAGGTCATTAGTGCCTGGCGATTTACCCCAGGTGCTTGAGATTGAACGTCTGGCCTATTCCTACCCCTGGTCTGAGGCAGTATTTCTGGATTGTTTCAAACCCGATTACCGCGTTTGGGGTGCCTGCCTTGGAGACGATCTGGTGGGGTACGCTGTGGTGACGCATATACTTGATGAGGTGCACCTGCTGAACCTTTGTGTGCATCCGGGGTGGCGCGGGCATGGAGCAGGCAGGCGATTGGTGCGCCACCTTCTTGCTGAAGCCGTCCGTGAGGAAATGAACCAGGTTTTACTCGAGGTGCGCCTCAGCAACAAGGTTGCAACCAGGCTGTATCGCAACGAGGGGTTTGAGGAAATAGGGCGCCGCCCCGGGTATTATCCGGCAGCCTCCGGATGGGAGGATGCCCGGGTGATGTCCCTGTTGTTGCATACCTGATGGTCGCTGCTTGTGTTCGCGTAATAACATCTTAGCCCTTATAATGGGCGCCTTTTCCAGAATATCTGACGCAGGTTCCTGTTCAACTATGTCTCACCTCTCCCGGGAAGTGGCTAAACGCCGCACTTTTGCCATCATTTCTCACCCTGACGCCGGTAAGACCACAATTACCGAGAAGGTTCTGTTATTCGGCCATGCGCTGCAGAAGGCAGGGACGGTCAAGGGTAAGAAATCCGGCCAGCACGCGAAATCTGACTGGATGGAAATGGAAAAAGAGCGGGGCATTTCCGTAACTACCTCGGTGATGCAGTTTCCCTACCGGGACAAGCTGGTGAACCTGCTGGACACGCCGGGTCACGAGGATTTTTCGGAAGATACCTACCGCACACTGACAGCCGTAGACTCCTGCCTGATGGTAATTGACAGTGCCAAGGGGGTTGAGGAGCGGACCATCAAGCTGATGGAGGTTACCCGGCTCCGGGATACACCGATTATCACCTTCATGAACAAGCTGGACCGGGATACCCGTGATCCGGTGGAGTTGATGGATGAGGTGGAGGATATCCTGAAAATCGCCTGCGCACCGATTACCTGGCCCATCGGCATGGGCAAGAGCTTCAAGGGTGTTTATCACCTGTTGCGGGATGAGGTGATTCTCTACCAGAGTGGGCACGGCCACACCATTCAGGAAGTCAGGGCTATCAGCGGGCTGGATAATCCGGAGCTTGATACAGCGATCGGTGCATACGCCAGCGATTTACGTGATGAAGTGGAACTGGTGAAGGGTGCATCGCACGAATTTGACCGCGAAGCCTTCCTGGCCGGCAAGCTTACTCCGGTGTTTTTCGGTACGGCGCTGGGCAACTTTGGTGTTGACCATATGCTGGATGGACTGGTGGACTGGGCGCCCGAGCCCCAGCCCCGGGAAACTGACCTGCGGCTGGTAAAGCCCGATGATCCGGGTTTCTCCGGTTTTGTTTTCAAAATTCAGGCGAACATGGATCCGCAACACAGGGACAGAGTTGCATTTATGCGCATAGTGTCCGGCAAGTACAGTCAGGGCATGAAGGCGCGCCATGTGCGTATTGGCAAAGAGGTGCGTTTTGCAGACGCACTGACGTTTATGGCCGGGGATCGTGAGCAGGCGGGTGAGGCCTATGCCGGTGATATCATTGGCCTGCATAACCACGGAACCATCCAGCTGGGCGATACCTTTACCGCCGGCGAAGACATGAAATTCACCGGCATTCCCAATTTTGCCCCTGAGTTGTTCCGGCGCATCCGGTTAAAAGATCCCCTGAAGGCGAAACAGCTCCAGAAAGGGTTGATCCAGCTCTCGGAAGAGGGGGCGGTTCAGGTCTTCCGGCCTTTGCGCAATAATGACCTGATTGTGGGGGCCGTAGGTGTTCTGCAATTTGATGTGGTGGTCAGCCGGCTCAAGACAGAATACAAGGTTGAGGCTGTTTACGAGCCGATCAATGTGGCAACGGCGCGCTGGGTAACCTCCAGGGATGAGCGTAAGCTGGATGAGTTTCAGCGCAAGAACAATGATAATCTGGCGCTGGATGGGGGCGATCGGCTGGCGTATATCGCACCCACAATGGTTAACCTGAGCCTGGCTCAGGAACGGTATCCGGATATCGAGTTCCACAAAACCCGGGAACACTGACTTTTAGTGGGTGGAAGCAGATATGAAGCTGGTCGATGCCCATTGCCATTTTGATTTTCCGCAGTTTGACGGAGTGCGCGATAAGACCCTTGAGGCGGCCTCCCGGGATCATCTTGCGGGGCTGGTAATCCCCGGTGTGCGTCGTGCGGACTGGGGGCGCGTCAGAAGTACAGCCTTGGCGCATGAGGGTTTGTATTATTGCCTGGGCATTCACCCATGGTTTGTTGCTGAACACTCCAGCCGGGATCTGGAGCAGCTGGAACAAATCATTCAGACCCGCCCCGAGCGGTTTGTGGCCATTGGTGAGTGCGGCCTGGACCGGCTGCACGGCACGATGGAGGACCAGTATCCCTGGTTCGAGGCGCAGATTGAGCTGGCATTGAAAAACGGTCTTCCTCTGGTGATTCACTCAGTGAAAACCCATGACGAGGTGCATGCCACACTGAGGCGGAAGAATTGGGTCGGCAGGGCTCTGCTGCATGGATTTTCAGGAAGCTATCAGCAGGCTGAAAAACTGATCGGCCAGGGGTGTTTCATTGGCGTTGGAGGTGTTATAACCCACCCGCGGGCCCGCAAAACCCGGGATACAGTTGCACGGTTGCCTCTTGAGGCCCTGGTGCTTGAGACAGATGCCCCGGATATGGCTCCGGAAGGCGTGCAAGCCGGAGCCAATTCCCCGGCTTATCTGCGGCAGATTCTTGAGTGTCTCGCCGGGATACGGGGAGAGTCTGTGGATCATGTGGCCTCGGTGATATTTGCCAATACACGCCAGCTTTACGCCCGGGCTCTTTGGTAATGTTCGCGTGATAAAACAGTGGTAGCCGGGGTTGGTTTTTGTTGCTTGTTCGAGTATACTTCGCGCCCTGGCTTTTCAAGGCGATGCCGCTATCTCAGCCCCGAATAGCGTCACTGCCAATCAGATACAGGTAAAGAGCCCCCACCGGATATAATGAAGTGTTCCGGAGGTGGTTTTAACGTTTCTTTTTTTATAGCGTTCAAGGCGGAATCAATGAAGACTCTGAGTGCGAAACCAGAAAGCGTAAAGCGTGACTGGTACGTTGTAGACGCAGCCGGCAAGACGCTGGGCCGTCTGTCAACCGAAATCGCCCGTCGTCTGCGGGGCAAGCATAAGCCTGAGTATACCCCTCATGTAGACACCGGCGATTACATTGTTGTTATCAATGCGGGCCAGGTGCGGGTTACCGGCAACAAGTCATCTGACAAGATGTACTACAGCCATACCGGCTTTCCGGGTGGGATCAAATCCATCAGCTTCGAGAAGCTGGTAGACAAGGCGCCTGAGCAGGTTATTCAGAAGTCTGTCAAAGGCATGCTTCCGAAAGGCCCGCTTGGTCGCGCCATGTTCAAGAAGCTGAAAATCTATGCAGGCGCTGAGCACCCCCATGCAGCCCAGCAGCCCAAAGAACTCGACATTTAACGGAAGGCGGATATGTCTGTAGCACAAAATTACGGTACTGGTCGCCGCAAAACATCCACGGCTCGGGTGTTCATCAAGCCGGGAAGCGGTAACATCTCCATCAATGGTCGCTCTATCGAAGAGTTCTTCGGTCGTGAGACCCTGCGCATGATCGTGCGTCAGCCGCTGGTTGTTTCTGAATCTGCGGATCGTTTTGATATCAATATCACCGTCAAAGGTGGTGGCAGTAGCGGCCAGGCAGGCGCTATTCGTCACGGCCTGACCCGTGCCCTGATGGATTACGATGAAACTCTGCGCCCTGCAATGCGCAAAGCGGGCTATGTTACTCGCGATGCCCGCGCTGTTGAGCGTAAGAAGGTTGGTCTGCGCAAGGCGCGCAAGCGTCCTCAGTTCTCCAAGCGTTAACTTTCGCTGGAGCAGATCCCGAAAAAAACCCGGCTATTTTGGTCGGGTTTTTTTGTTTATAAAGCAATGCAAGTCAAATTGATCTGGAGCAGAGAAGAGGCTCTGGTGGCGGCTTTCCGACTTGTAAGGCCATGGTAATTTCATTACCATTTGAGCGCTTATATTTTTGGATTGTGAAGTCCTTTTCGATGCACACTGTCGGCTTTCTGGCGGGTTGTGACATCGCCTGATGGGAGAAAACCATAATGAATAATGGCGACGTGAGCCAAGGTCGGCGCCGGTTTCTGATCGGCGCTACGGCTGCGGTCGGTGGAGTCGGCGTCATTGGTGCGGCAGTTCCTTTCGTGGCATCCTGGAATCCCAGTGCCAAAGCGGAGGCGGCTGGTGCGCCGGTGACAGTCAACGTAGAAAAGATAGAGCCTGGGCAGCAGATAACAGTTGAATGGCGAGGTAAGCCTGTTTGGGTTATCCGCCGCACCCCGGAAATGCTGGAAAATATCAAAAAGCTTAACGACAGATTAAGAGACCCGCAGTCTGAGGAGCCGCAGCAGCCGGAATACATCGATGGCGTGTATCGTGCACTGAAGCCTGAGTTTGCCGTGCTGGTAGGCATATGCACCCATCTGGGTTGTGTGCCAACGTACAGGCCCGAGGTGGCCCCTGCCGACCTGGGCGATGAGTGGCTTGGGGGTCTGTTCTGCCCGTGTCACGGCTCCCGTTTCGATCTGGCCGGGCGGGTATTTTTCTCGCAGCCTGCACCTCTGAACCTGGAAGTGCCGCCTTATCGCTTCGATGATGACGTGACACTCACGATTGGTCTTGATCCGGAGGCAGCGTAATGCAGAAACTTCTTAATTGGGTCGACGAGCGTCTGCCCGTTGTTGATGCCTGGAATAAGCACCTGGCTAAGTATTACGCGCCGAAAAACTTCAACGTATGGTATTTTTTCGGTTCTCTGGCAATGCTGGTATTGGTCAATCAGCTGGTGACCGGTATCTGGCTTACCATGAGCTATAACCCCACGGGTGAGGGTGCGTTCGCATCCGTTGAGTACATCATGCGCGATGTGCAGTGGGGCTGGTTGCTGCGCTACCTGCATTCCACGGGTGCGTCCGCGTTCTTTATTGTGGTGTACCTCCACATGTTCCGTGGTCTTATGTACGGTTCCTATCAGAAGCCCCGGGAGTTGATCTGGCTGTTCGGTATGCTCATCTACCTCGTGCTCATGGCGGAAGCCTTTATGGGTTATCTGCTGCCCTGGGGGCAGATGTCATATTGGGGTGCCCAGGTTATCGTCAACCTGTTTGGTGCTATTCCGGTTATTGGTGAAGATCTGTCTCTGTGGATTCGCGGTGATTACCTGATCTCCGGTATTACCCTGAACCGTTTCTTCGCGCTGCACGTGGTTGCGCTGCCGATTGTTCTGCTCGGTCTGGTGGTTCTCCACATCCTTGCCTTGCACGAAGTGGGTTCCAACAACCCCGACGGTATCGAGATCAAAAAGAATAAGGATGAGAATGGCATACCCAAAGACGGCATTCCGTTCCACCCGTACTATTCCGTGCACGATCTTGTGGGCGTGGCGGTATTCTTCTTTATCTTCTTTGTCGTGGTGTTCTTCTTCCCGGAGATGGGTGGGCTCTTCATCGAGAAGCCAAACTTTGAGCCGGCAAACGCGCTCAAGACACCCGCCCACATTGCGCCTGTGTGGTATTTCACGCCTTTTTACGCCATGCTTCGTGCGGTCACGGTAGACCTGTTCGGGCTGCCAGCGAAATTCTGGGGTGTGGTTGTTATGGGCGGCGCGATTGCCATTCTGTTCGTCTTGCCCTGGCTGGACAGAAGCCCGGTAAAGTCCATCCGCTATAAGGGGTGGTTAAGCCGGATTGCGTTGGCGCTGTTTGCGGTCAGTTTTGTCGTTCTCGGTTACCTGGGCCTTGTGCCGGCTACCGAAGGGCGCACCATGGTGGCGCAGATTCTGACGGTAGTGTATTTCCTCTACTTCATTCTGATGCCGTTTTATACGCGCATGGAAAAAACCAAGCCAGTACCAGAGAGGGTGACAGGATAATGAGAAAGCTGATTTTTGGTCTTTTCATCGCATTCCTGCCGGTTCTCGGGCTGGCAGCCGTTGGCCTTCCGCTTGATCCGATCAAGACGGATCACACTGACAAGGTATCCCTGCAGCGAGGAGCGGCTCTGTTTACGAACTACTGCATGGGGTGTCACTCCATGGAGTACGCTCGCTACAAGCGTGTTGCTGATGATCTCGAGATTCCGGTCGAGCTGTATGAGGAGAACCTCATATTCACCGGCGCCAAGATCGGAGAGCTGATGAAGAATGCCATGGATAAGGATACAGCCGCCGGCTGGTTCGGGGCTCCACCACCGGATCTTACGCTGGAAACCCGCTTGCGCGGTGAGTCCTGGGTCTACTCCTACCTGCGTGGTTTTTACAAGGATGAGACGCGTCCGCTCGGCGTGAATAATGTGGTGTTCCCTGCGGTGGGCATGCCTCATGTTCTGGTCGATCTTCAGGGCTTGTGTGCGGTTGAGCCAAACATTGGTAAAAAGGCCAGTGTTGAGCCCCTGAGCGGCAACGTCAATAACGCAGGTGTCTGCCCGGATTACGCCATCGAGGGCAGTATGTCGGGCGCTGAGTTTGACCGTGCCATGTACGATCTGACCAACTTCATGTCCTACATGGCGGATCCGATCAAGGTTGAGCGTGAGCGCCTCGGTATCTTCGTATTGATCTTTGTAGCCATTTTCTTTGTATTCGCCTACCTGCTCAATCGTGAGTACTGGAAAGACGTACACTGAGAAATAGGGTATAATCCCGTTCCCTGAGTTCCAGTGGGCGTTAACCGGCCCGCTGGAATTTTTGCGTTTTTTCAGGGCCAATTCGGTTAGTTTACTCGTGAGGTAGTTCTATGGGCGTTGTGACCAAGCGGTCATCGATGACGTTTTTCTCGGATCCGGCCAGCCACTATAGCCACAGAGTACGTATAGTCCTGGCAGAGAAGGGTGTGACCGTTGATATCGTTGATGTTGACCCGGATAATCCGCCAGCCGAACTGGCTGATCTGAATCCGTATAACGCCTTGCCGACTCTGGTAGACCGCGATCTGGTTCTCTACGAGCCAAACATCATGATGGAATATCTGGATGAGCGTTTTCCACATCCGCCGTTGTTGCCGGTTTATCCGGTTGCGCGCGCTAACAGCCGCCTGATGATCCATCGCATCCAGAAGGACTGGTGTGGTCTGGTGGATCAGATTCTGAGTCAGCCAAACGCCAAGGCCTCAGAGGTCGCTCGTAAGGAGCTGCGTGAAAGTCTGCTCGCAACTGCGCCGGTGTTTGGCGAAATGCCATTTTTCCTGTCTGAGGAATTCACGATTGTGGATTGCAGTATTGCGCCTATCCTCTGGCGCTTGCCAGCACTGGGGATTGAGCTCAATGACAAACAGGCGAAGCCGTTGCAGAAGTATATGGACAGTATTTTTGAGCGCGAGGGCTTCAAGGCGAGCCTTTCCGATCTTGAAGAAGATATCCGTAGCTGATTTCGCAGGGTTCCGTTTTACGGAACAGGAGACAAGCAGTGCCTGATAACAAGACCACCATGACATCCAGTCGCCCATATCTGGTACGAGCCTTTAATGAGTGGATACTGGATAACGACTGTACGCCTTATATCGTGGTGGATGCAGGTATTCAGGGTGTGCAGGTACCTACTGAGCATGTGGCAAACGGGCAAATCGTTCTGAATATCAGTCCCGGTGCTGTACGCGGTCTGGTCGTTGGTAACGGCGCACTGGAATTCAGTGCCCGCTTCGGTGGCGTGCCTATGCAGGTGTTTATTCCGCTTCAGGCGGTAATGGCAATTTACGCCAAAGAAAATGGCGAAGGTATGGTCTTTGGCAGTGAGCCGGGTTCTCCGGACCCTGATGGCACCAATGATCGCGAAGGCGCCCGGCAGTCTGGCCCGGAAGATCGGCCAACTGGTCGGCCAACCCTGAAAGTTGTGAAATAGTCGTCGAAGGGCGGCAGGTCATTCAAAAAAGCCGGCGAAAGCCGGTTTTTTTGTTCAGCCTCCGAACAGTTTGCCGTCCACCAGTGAGCAAAGGGCGTTTATTACCACCATGAGCAGAGGCGTGGCGTCGGTTGGTGAAAGGTCGTTCAGCGCGATCTCATGGTCTTCCGAATGCATAAGCGAGGTGATATCGGATTTCTCCCTGGCGCTTAGCACAACAACGTTCATTTCCCGGTCGTGGGCTGCTTGAATAGCCTGGATGAGGTTGGCTTTGTGGCCATCATCAACAATCACGAACAGCAGGTCACCTGGCTTGCCAATGGCTTTTACCTGGCGCGAGAAGGTGTCATTAAAACGATTGTCACGGCATATGGCCGAGTAAGTAGTCGCGTCGGCGCCCAGGTTGATGGCGGGCAAGGCCGGGCGGTCATGCTCAAAACGGTTCAGGAAGGCGGTGCAGAAATACTGTGCGATGACGTTGGCGTTACCATTGGCGCAGGCAACTATCTTTCCGTCATTGAGGAGGGTGTTAACAAACGCATCCGCGGCCTGTTCTATTGCCGGCCCGATTGTGCTGGCTGCCTGGGCAGTATGTTCCATGTGGCTAGCAAATAACTGGTTGATCAGGTTTTCCATGTCGTTCATCAGTTTTTACACATCCGCCTGAATTGCATTTTTAATCCATTGTACCCGGTATTTTTTTACGGTTCCCGGGCTGATTGCCACCACGTCAATTCTGGTGAGACTGTCCCAGAGATGGTGCCGGTGCAGATAGAAAGAAACCGCTTTAAGCAGCCGGTGTTGCTTGGGCCGGGAAATCGAACTGGCCGGATCAACAAGGCTACCGCTGCCCCGGTAGCGCACCTCAAAGAACACCAGGGTGTCTTTGTCCAGCCCTATCAGATCAATTTCGCCGCCCCGGTTATATACGTTGCGTTGGAGAATTTGCACACCGCGGGATATCAGGTAGCGTTCTGCAACGCCCTCAAAATGTGTTCCGATGGCTTTGCGGCCTTCCATGGCTGCGGTTCCTTGTGAGTGCGGGGGTTAGTTGGTCAGTGCCTGGGGGCTGATGTCTTCCTCCCTGCTGCCGGGTTCCGGTTGAGGTAGCAGTGTGGGTGTTCCATTTTTGAACTGGGCCCAGAGTTGGGTGCGGTGAATGCTGCCGGCCGGGGTCATGGTGAGTTCCCCTGTCTGCCCATCCACCGACGCCCCACGGACTTGGCGAAGCAGGGGCAGGCGCTTGCTCAGCTGCCATGCGTCGGCGCCCATGGCAAACAGTCGGCCCAGCTGGCCGCGGGTGCCTGGCAAAACCTTGCTTGCCTGCTCCCGTAATGGATTTTTGTCGTTCAACACCCACGGAATATCGGTGAATATAACCTGGTTCAGGTCCCGGTCCCGGGCGGCATCGGGCGTGCCTTCGTAGATGATCGAAGGGGAATAGACAGGCAGGTCCCCGCCGAAGTAAAAGGCAAACAGAGGTTTGAACTGGCGAGCCACGGCCGGCTCAGCAACCATGACAATGGCTTGGGCATCCTGACGCCGGCGCGGTTCGAATTCTACGTTCAGCCCAATGGTGCGTTCCACCTGGATGGCCCGGTCGCGGGATACGGTGATGCCCAGCAGGTCTGCGGTGACCGCACGCAGGTTGTCTTCACGGAAGAAGCGCTCTATATCCAGGATGACGGCTCCATTGCTCTGCATACGTTCCACAAGTGCGGCCTCAACGCGATCACCCCATTCGCCCTGGGGAATCAGCGCCAGTACCTGATTGATGTTTTGCTGCGAAAGCCGGTCAGCAATCTGTCGTGCTTCGTCCTCTGCAGAAAGACCGAACTGGTACAGGCCTTCGGGAGCCTGCTGGTTTTCAGGGAGATAGTTAAGGCCCAGGGCAGGGACAGGAAGCCTTTGAATGCTGGCGAGCCTGGCCAGGGCTTCTTTATCAAGTGGCCCTATAACCAGGTCTGTATCCTGGTTTGCCAGCTCTTTGTAAAGGGTATCAAACGCCCGATCGGAGGTATCTATTATGCGAATGTCGGTTTTGCTCCGGTCCGTGGAGTCATCCTGATAGTAGGCAGCCAGAAAGCCATCCCGAATGGCCTTGCCGGCACTGGCCAGCGGCCCCTTGAGAGGGACGGCCAGGGCAATTTTTTCCGGCCGGTTTGCTGCCAGGTTGGCAATAAGCTGGAGCTCTGAAGGCAGTACCTGTGCAGCCGGATGGCTGGGCCAGTTACTCTGCCAGCGTCGTACTATGCGGCCTTGATCATCAATGCTTAACCCGGGTGCGCGAATACTGGCGGCAAGCTCAAGCCAGCCTTCCGACTCAAAGCCTATGGTGCTCTCGCCGGCGGCAGTCAGCTGCTGATCCGGTACAGCTTTAAGGAGTGCCCATATCTGATCGTGGATCTGTTGCGGGTTAACCTTGCTGTCTGTCTGTGCAAGCAGCATCAGTGTTATGGCTGCCGAGAGCCGGTCGCCGGCCAGTGCGTAGGTGTCAGACTGGAGATTTGCCGCCCTGTGGACAAGATCCGGACTGTAGTCCCTGAAGTTTTCGGGGGAGAGGTCTGAAGCTATTGCGCTGGCCCACTCGCGGTCCTCCAGGGCCACAGCGCTCGCCATTGTGAGTAGCTGTTTCTGGGCTTTCAGGGATGGTGCAGGTTGCGCGAGTTGAGTGCTCTGCAGTAATGTGCGGGCCGCCCGGTGGTCGCCGCGATCCTGAAACCGGCTGGCAATCCGGAGCAGGTATTGCTGCGCCGTTTCTGTGTTGCTTTCCTTTGCTGCAAGCTCTAGCGCCTGGGATGGAGACTGGGCAACGTTCGGGTCCAGGTCAACACTGGCACAACCGGCAAACAGCAGCGTCAGTGTGAATAAACCGGCCAGTACACGATGATTAACTGGGTTCTTGGTCATGGCAAGCTCTATAGGTTCCGGAGTTTTGGGGCTTGTGGCGCCGATCTGATGGTGGCAAGTTTAACAGTTCCCGGACCAATTCACATGACGCAGCTGTCATGGTTGCGCGGTATCCCCAGGCGCGGCGCTTATTCTGAAAACCGAGGCAGTCAGTCAACTATGCAGATAAAAAAGCCAGTCGATCAACAGGGAACCTTGTATATCGTTGCCACCCCTATTGGCAATCTTGAGGATCTTTCCCCCCGTGCTGTTCGGGTACTGTCAGATGTGGCGGTTATAGCTGCGGAAGATACCCGCCATAGTGGGCGGCTGCTTCAGCATCTTGGTATCAGTAAGCCGCTGATTGCGTTACACGATCACAACGAGCGGGGCAGGGTTCAGGGCATACTGGACCACTTGCTGGCCGGTGCCGATGTGGCGCTGGTGTCGGATGCGGGTACACCGCTGATTTCTGATCCGGGCTATGTACTGGTTCGTGAGGCAAGAGCAGAGGGGTTGCGTGTGACCCCGGTTCCCGGGCCCTGCGCCCTGATCGCGGCCCTGAGTGCAGCAGGGCTGCCCACTGATCGTTTTCTGTTTTCAGGTTTTCTGCCTGCAAAGCGCTCGGGCCGGCGTGCAGCTTTGGAAGCACTGCGCAAGGAAACGGCTACTCTGGTGTTCTATGAATCACCGCACCGGATTGTGGATACAGTAATGGACATTGCAGCGGTTATGGGGGAGGCCAGGGAGGTAGTACTGGGCCGGGAAATAACCAAAACGTTTGAGACCTTCTACTCCGGTGCAGTCGCCGAGGTGCATGCAGCCTTGCTTGAGGATCCCCATGGCAATCGTGGCGAGTTCGTTGTCATGGTGCGGGGGGCAGACAAGTCAGAAGCGGGTCTTGTGGCGGGGGAGCTGGATGTCGACCGCTTGCTGGGCCTGTTGATGGCTGAGCTGCCCACCAGAAAGGCCGCAAAGATTGCCGCTGAGCTGACCGGGTTGAGTAAAAACGAACTTTACCAGAGAGCGCTTGATTTCAAGGCCGGCTGAGCCCTGGGAAGGCGCTTTTCCTTGCATGGTGCGTGGCGCAGGAGTATTGTCTTGCCCGAGCTCGCCAGACAGTCGCCGCCGGTTTTCCGGGGGAGGAAAGTCCGGGCTCCACAGGGCAAGGTGCCAGGTAATGCCTGGGCGGCGTAAGCCGACGGAAAGTGCAACAGAAAGCAAACCGCCTAAGTGTTCGTGGCTCGTTCACGAACACCGGTAAGGGTGAAATGGTGCGGTAAGAGCGCACCGCGTGGCTGGTAACAGTCCACGGCGATGGTAAACCCCACCTGGAGCAAGACCAAATAGGAGTCCTATGGCGTGGCCCGCGCTGGACTCGGGTAGGTTGCTTGAGGCCTGCGGTGACGCAGGCCCTAGATGAATGACTGTCCACGACAGAACCCGGCTTATCGGCGAGCTCAATTTTTTCCTCTCTTTGGATGCGTGTTTATTATCACGGCACTCTTCTTATAGCTAAAAAATCTTAAACCTCACTTGTCTTCTTCAGACTTTTTTGCAGGTGTTTGATTTTCCTTCTTTTCTTTTCCGTAATGTCACCTTTCGCTCCCATCTTTCACTGTAACCTCTTGTCATAAAAGGAACTTTTCCAAGAGAGACGCTGTTTGCGGCGCTTGCATTGTGAATTGCGTGTTTCTATAGTGTGCACAAGTGGGAAAAAGTGGTTTCTAGTGGTTATTTGTGGTTTTCAGGTCTCCAGAGACGGGCTAAATGGGCAATTTCCTCGGCAGTCATGCCATCAATATGGATGCAAAGGGTCGTCTGGCGATCCCCGCCAAGGTGCGCGAAGGTCTCGCGCAGACTTGTGGTGGCCGCATTGTATTGACCGCCAATGCCGATGAAGAGCGGTGTCTGCTGGTTTATCCCGAACCTGAGTGGGAGGTTCTGCGCCCCAAAATCGAGGCCTTGCCCAATATGTACAAGTCCGCACGGCGCCTGCAGCGGCTGCTTCTTGGTAATGCAGCGCCCATGGAGATGGATTCTGCCGGGCGCATACTGGTGCCGCCCACCTTGCGCAGCTATGCCCACCTTGAGAAAAAACTGATGCTTATCGGGCAGGGCAAGAAGCTGGAGCTGTGGAGTGAGGAGCGCTGGCTTGCGTGGCTTGATGAATCGTCCTGTGATGAAGACATGCCGCCCGAGATGGAGGCGCTTTCCTTATGACCGCTGATCGCATGTCAGAGGCGGGAGCGGAGTTTTCCCACCGCTCGGTGCTTCTGGATTCGGCGGTCGACTATCTGGTCAGTGACCCCGAAGGCAGGTATGTGGATGGCACCTTTGGTCGCGGCGGTCACAGCCGGCTCATTCTCGGGCGTCTGGGTGTGTCCGGCGGTCTGCTGGGTATCGACAAAGACCCTGAAGCCATAAAGGTGGCCGAAGAGTTCGCTGCGGGCGATTCACGCTTCAAATATTTCCACGGTTCCTTTGCCGAACTCGGGCGTGCAGTGTCCGAGGCAGGCTGGGACAAGGTCAGCGGTGTGCTTTTGGATCTGGGGGTGTCATCGCCCCAGCTTGATGATGCATCCCGAGGCTTCAGTTTTATGCGGGAAGGTCCTCTCGATATGCGTATGAACCCGCTGCAGTCGCCGAGTGCGGCCGAGTGGCTGGCGCACGCGGAAGAGGGCGAGATTGCGGACGTCATCTTTCGTTATGGTGAGGAGCGGTTTTCCCGTCGCATCGCCCGTTTGATTGTTGCGCGTCGTCAGGGCGCACCAATAGAGACCACGCTCCAACTTGCCGCTCTGGTGAACGAGGCGGTACCCAAAAAAGAGAAACACAAACACCCGGCAACGCGCACTTTCCAGGCAATTCGCATTTTTATTAACCGCGAACTGGAAGATCTGGAAATTGGGCTGCAGGCAGCTGTGGACAGGCTTGCACCCGGTGGCCGGCTGGTTGTTATCAGTTTTCATTCGCTGGAAGACCGGTTAGTGAAGCGCTTCATGCGGGATCTTGCCCGCGGCCCGAGGTTGCCCAAAGGCATTCCGGTGACCGCAGAGCAGGAGGCTTCCGATTATCGCCTGATTGGCAAGGCAAGCAAGGCTAACGCCGGCGAAGTCAGAGAGAACGTTCGTGCCCGCAGTGCTGTTATGCGGGTTCTGGAGCGTACCGACAACAAACATACAGTTCAGGGGAGCGCGTGACCATGGGCGCAGTGGCCATAGAGCCGGCAGTAAAACCGGCGAAGCTGAATAAAGAAAAAGTTCGTGAAGGCGTAGGTGTTGCTTTACGGATTTCGCGGCGAATTTTTACTGCCATGCGTCAGAAAAATGCTCTGGTGTCTCTGGCCCTCGCGGTGGTGCTTATAGGCTCCTCCATTGGTGTTGTTGTCAGCGCCCATGAGAATCGCGAACTGTTCAATACGCTGTCCCGGCTTCAGGCTGAGCGTGACCGCTTCCAGGCGGAATGGAGCCAGTTGCTTCTGGAGCAGAGTGCTCTGGGTTCCCACGGGCGCGTGGAAAAACTGGCGGCTGAGCGCTTCAGTATGGTGGTTCCCGGGCGCCAGGACATTGTTCTGGTGCCACTGATGTCGCCATTGGCGGCCCGATAATTAACGATAATAACAATTTCAGGGTGATCGGATTGTCCAGTCAGGAATCGGCAAGAACATTGAGCCAGAAAGTTGCGGCGGGTCTGAAAGCCTGGCGTTATGGCTCTGTGCTGGGCGTGTTCCTGTTGGTGGTGCTGGCTCTTGGCTGGCGCCTGGTTGATCTGCACGTTGTGGATAATGATTTCCTGCGCAAGCAGGGCGATGTCCGCACGATTCGTGTGGAGGCAATAGATGCTCACCGTGGCGTAATCACTGACCGGTACGGCGAACCTCTGGCGGTAAGCACGCCTGTACAGACAATATGGGCCAATCCCTCCGAGACAGATCCGAACGAGCCGCGCCTGGCTAACCTGGCCCGTGTCCTTGAAATCAGTGAGGCAAAGCTGCGACAGCGCCTGGCAACCTATTCGAGCCGGGAATTCATCTATCTGCGCCGGAAGGTGCAGCCCGGGCTGGCGACCAGGGCCATGGAACTGGATATTCCCGGAGTCTATGTGCGTCAGGAGTATCGCCGCTATTACCCGGCCGGGGAAGTAACCGCACACGTTGTCGGTTTTACCAATATTGATGAGCGCGGCCAGGAAGGCATGGAGCTGGCATACAACGAATGGCTTTCCGGCGAGTCCGGCCGCAAGCGCGTGTTGAAGGATAATCGTGGCCGCATCATCAAGGATCTGACACTGATCCGGGACGCCGCCCCCGGCCACAATCTTGAGCTGAGTATCGATCTGCGCCTGCAATACCTGGCCTATCGTGAACTGAAGTCCGTGGTTAATGCCCATGATGCCCGGGGCGGAACCCTGGTCATGCTGGATGTTGATACGGGTGAGGTATTGGCCATGGTTAACCAGGGTTCATACAACCCCAACGACCGTGCCCAGCTTGCTCCGGAAAACCTCCGCAACAAAGCCATCACGGATCTTTTTGAGCCAGGCTCTACCATGAAGCCCATAACGATGGCTGCAGCGCTTGAGTCCGGGCAGTATTCCGCAAAAACCACCATCGATACCTCGCCCGGCTATCGGCGTTTTGGCCGGTTCACCATTCGTGATCACCGAAATTACGGGGTTATGAGCCTTACCGACATTATCGTCAAATCCAGTAACGTGGGTATCAGCAAGATCGCCACTGATCTGGGCGGCGATACGATTCGCAACCTCTATGCCCGCCTTGGCCTGGGCCAGCCTACCGGTATCGGATTCCCCGGTGAGGCAGTAGGCGTGCTACCGGCACCGCCGAAGTGGCGGCCCGTGGAAGAGGCAACCCTGTCATACGGTTACGGCATGAGCGTGAACGCGCTTCAGTTGGCCCAGGCTTACATGGTGATTGCCAATGGTGGCATACGGTACCCGCTCAGCCTGATGAAACTGGACGCCCGGCCCGAGGGCCACAGAGTGCTGTCGGAAGGTGTGGCCGCCGATGTGCGGGCCATGCTTGGAGAGGCGGTGTCCAGGGGTACGGGCAGGCGCGCCCAGCCCGGGTTCTATAGCGCGGGTGGTAAGACCGGAACCGTGCATCTTGTGGGCGCCCAGGGCTACGAGGATAGCCAGTACAAGGCGATTTTTGCTGGTATGGCACCGATTGATAACCCGCGAATTGTAACGGTTGTAGCCGTGGACGCTCCGCAGTCTGGCGAGTACTACGGTGGTGAAGTGGCGGCACCTGTGTTTTCCCGGGTGATGAGCGATGCGCTTCGCCTTCTGAACGTTAAGCCTGAGCTGGAAGTTGGCAGCGCTGGTCTGCAGAACGAAACATCTGGAGAGAGGGGGTAGGCCTATGTGCATCACGTCTCTCAGTACTTTGTTGCAGGGCATTGTTCCAGTGCCTTCGGTTTTTGATGTAACGATTCACGGGTTGCAATCCGACAGCCGCAGCATCCGCCCCGGTGACGCATTTGTTGCCCTGGCCGGCACATCCACGCCGGCTGATTACTATGTGGACAAGGCCATAGCCGCGGGGGCGACGGTGGTGCTACTGCAGTCAGAAACTGAGCTGGAGTGTCGTGAGTACCATGGGGCCCTCATTGTTCCGGTTCCGCAACTGCGAGAGCTGCTGGGTAAAATAGCAGCGCGTTTTTATGAGCATCCGTCGCGCAGACTGCGGCTCATAGGCGTTACCGGTACCAACGGAAAAACGTCGGTGAGCCAGTACGTGGCCCGGCTTTTAAACGAGTCCGGCACGCCCTGCGGCGTGTTGGGAACTCTGGGCTATGGCATGCCGGGCGACTTACAGGAAGCGACTCACACTACCCCCGATGCGGTTCAGATCAATCGCGTGTTATCGGGCATTCTTGCAAAGGGAGGGCGCGCTGCCGTCATGGAAGTGTCTTCCCATGGTCTGGATCAGGGCCGGGTAGATGGTCTGGCCATATCCGCAGCCGTGTTTACCAATCTGACGCGGGATCATCTGGATTACCACGGTTCGATGGAGGCTTATGGTGCCGCCAAAGCCCGGCTGTTCGAGCGCGAGGATGTACATTTTTCGGTCATCAATTATGACGATCCTTTTGGTCGCCAGTTGTACGAGAAACTGGAAGGCCAATGTGACCGTGTTCGCTACAGCCTGCACGAGTCGGAGGTGGAACTCTGGCTGAAAGAATTCCACCCTACAGACGAAGGCTTTGATGCCGTGGTTGATGGGGAATGGGGATGTTTCCAGTTCTCTGCGCCTCTGATGGGCAGTTTCAACGCCAGTAATGTGCTCGCCGCAATGGCCACGGTGATGACGCTGGGCGCTTCGGTGGAACAGATCCGGCAGGGGGTGCAAAAACTGTCTCCGCCCCCGGGCCGGCTTGAGCGCTTCTGTGGCAAGGATGGTGTGCGTGCGGTTGTGGATTATGCCCATACACCGGATGCACTGGCCAATGCTCTGGCTGCTTTGCGGCCCCATGTAACGGGCAAGCTGATCTGTGTCTTCGGTTGTGGCGGGGACAGGGACAGCGGAAAGCGCCCGGAGATGGCGAGGGAAGCGGAAAAAGCTGCGGATATTGTCGTGGTCACAGACGACAACCCCCGAACAGAAAATCCGGAAAAGATCGTCGAGGATATTCTCGCAGGCTTTGCCAGCCCGGATTCTGTACGGGTGATTCATGACCGTGCCGAAGCGATCCGTTTCGCGATCAGCATGGCAACGCCGGATGATCTTGTTCTGATCGCCGGAAAAGGCCATGAGTCCTGGCAGGAAGTCGGGAGTCAGAAACTGCCATTCAGCGATGCGGCACAGGTTCGCCACATACTGAAGCTGGAAGGAGGTGCTGCATGATGCGCCCTTTCTCGCTCACCGAAGCTGTGCGATTAACCGGCGCAGCGTGCGACTCCCGGGGGCTGGACACAGTCCAGTTTTCCGGTGTGTCGACAGACACCCGTGCAATCAGGCCGGGTGATCTGTTTGTTGCGTTGCGTGGAGAGAACTTTGATGGCCACAATTTTTTGCAGGCGGCGCAGCAGGGAGGCGCCTGTGCTGTGGTGGTTGATACGCCGGAAACTGCCCTCGCAATACCACAGCTGGTTGTTACCAATACTGTTGATGCGCTGGCCGACCTGGCAGCAGGCAACCGGGATGAAAGTGCCGCCCGGCTGATCGCCATTACCGGCAGTAGTGGCAAAACCACCGTTAAAGAGCTGGCTGCTGCCATTCTGATGCGGATGGGCAACACCCTGGCGACCCGTGGCAACCTGAATAACCACATAGGGGTGCCTCTGACGCTGTTCGGCCTGGAACCAACCCACCAGTATGGCGTTATCGAACTGGGGGCCAGCGGCATCGGCGAGATTGCCCATACAGTCTCAATCACGCGGCCCTGTGTCGTTATTCTGACCAATGCCGGCCAGGCCCATCTTGAAGGGTTTGGCAGCTATGAAAACATTGTGCAGGCCAAGGGCGAAATCATTGAAGGCGTTGCCGATGGTGGCCTGGTGGTGTTGAACCGCGATGACCCGGCCTGTGACCAGTGGCTTGCCCGTGCGGGCAAAAGGCGGGTTGTCAGTGTAAGCCGCTACGATCATCCTGCCGCAGACTACAGGGCTGTTGCACAGCAGCCGCAAACACGAAAGCCGAGAATTGTGGTGACCGGCCCGGACGGCTGGTCCTGCACCTTATCGCTACCCCTGGAAGGCGAACACAACATAACCAATGCCCTGCTTGCCATTGCAGCAACCCGGGAGCTGGGCGCAACGGAGGAAGCTGTTGCCGAAGGGCTGGCCGCAATGGAGCCTGTTCGCGGGCGCCTTGAGACTATGAATCTGGCGGCTGGACTGACGGTCATTGATGACAGTTACAACGCTAACCCCGCGTCCATGAAAGCGGCGTTGAGTGTTCTTGCAAACCGTGAGGGTGAGCGTATTGCGATTTTGGGTGCCATGGGTGAGCTGGGGCCAACCGCCCGTGAACTGCACCGTGAAGTAGGGGCTTTCGCATCCGGGCTCGGGATTGATCGCCTGCTGGCGGTGGGAGCCGGTTGTGAGGGCTACCGCGATGGATTTGGTGAGGCAGCCGAGGTGTATCAAACCCACGACGAAGCCGTACAGGCCGTTGTCCGGGCTGACATGCCGCCGATGACCGTGCTGGTAAAAGGATCCAGAAGCGCTGCCATGGAGCTCGTGGTGGAGGGGATAAAAAACAAGGTGAATAACGCATGCTGCTCTGGCTGACAGGGGTTTTATCAAGTTATTTTTCGGCACTGACGGTGTTTCAGTACCTGACCCTGCGCGGGATTCTGGGGGTGCTGACGGCCCTTCTGATTTCGCTGTTTATCGGGCCGTTCATGATCCGCAAGCTGGGTCAGTACCAGATCGGGCAGGCCGTTCGTGATGACGGTCCGCAGACACACCTCAGCAAAGCCGGTACCCCGACAATGGGCGGCGCGTTGATTCTGGTCGCTATCGCCATAAGCACATTGCTGTGGGGCGACCTGACTAATCGTTACATCTGGGTGGCCGTACTGGTAACCCTGTTGTTTGGCGCCATTGGCTGGGTCGATGATTATCGCAAGGTCGTGGAGCGCAATCCCCGGGGCCTGCCCGGGCGCTGGAAGTATTTCTGGCAGTCGCTGATTGGTGCAGCAGCTGCCATCGTGCTGTACTTCAGTTCGGCACTGCCGCAGGAAACATCGCTGTATCTGCCATTCCTCAAAAACGTGTCACTGACGCTCGGGCCGGTGCTTTTCATTCTGCTGTCGTACTTTGTGATTGTGGGCAGCAGCAATGCCGTCAACCTGACGGACGGCCTGGATGGCCTGGCAATTATGCCAACTGTCATGGTCGCCGGCGCCCTTGGTATCTTCGCCTATGTTTCCGGTAACGTTCAGTTTGCGAATTACCTGCTGATTCCGCATTTGCCCGGAACCGGTGAGCTCATTGTCTTTTGCGGTGCCCTGGTTGGCGCCGGGCTTGGATTCCTCTGGTTCAACACCTACCCTGCGCAGGTTTTTATGGGCGATGTAGGGGCATTGGCTCTCGGTGCCGCCCTAGGTGTTGTCGCCGTGATCGTGCGTCAGGAAATTGTGCTTTTCATTATGGGCGGGGTATTCGTTATGGAGACCGTGTCTGTGATTCTGCAGGTGGCTTCCTTCCGCTTGACCGGTCGCCGGATTTTCCGGATGGCGCCACTGCATCACCACTTTGAACTCAAGGGCTGGCCGGAACCGCGGGTGATTGTGCGTTTCTGGGTTATTACCGTGGTTCTTGTTCTGATTGGCCTGGCCAGTCTGAAGATACGATAGGAAACGGGACAGATTATGAGTGTCATCACGTCAGATCGCCGCACATTGGTAGTGGGGCTCGGTAAAACCGGGCTCTCCTGCGTGCGCTATCTGTCTGCACAGGGGCGGGAGATCGCGGTGGCTGATAGCCGTGAAGCACCTCCGTGCCTGGATGACCTGCGTGCCGGATGGCCGGACATCCCGGTTTACCTGGGGCCGTTCGACGGGGAACTGTTCGCCGGTTTCAACGAGCTTATTGTGAGCCCCGGTATCAGTATTGCCGAGCCGGCCATTGCCTTTGCCGCTGGCCGGGGTTCGCGTGTACGCGGCGACATTGACCTGTTTGCCGAGGCCGTCGACGCGCCTGTTGTGGCCATAACAGGCTCCAACGGCAAGACCACCGTTACGACCTTGCTGGGTGAAATGGCCCGGGAAGCCGGGCGCAAGGTCGGGGTTGGCGGAAATATCGGAACACCGGCGCTTGACTTGCTGGGCTGTGGCGCCGAGTTGTATGTGCTTGAGCTCTCCAGCTTCCAGCTGGAAACCACCGGGCAGCTGAATGCACTGGCCGCCACAGTGCTGAACGTGAGTGATGATCACCTGGATCGCTACCCGGACAAGATGGCGTATTTTCAGGCCAAGCAACGGATTTTCCGCGGCTGCCGCAATGCCATTGTGAATCTTGATGATGCCCTTAGCACGCCCATGGCGCGGGACAATCTGCGGTTTTTGTGCTTCGGGTTCAATCGCGTTAACCCGGATACCTTCAGTACCCGGGAAGATGACCAGGGCCTGTGGCTGACTTTCGGGTTCGACAACCTTCTCAACACAAGTGAGCTGAAGCTGATGGGCCGGCACAATCTCAGCAACGTGATGGCCGCACTGGCTCTGGGGCATGTTGCCGGCCTGCCAATGGACGCCATGCTGACAGCCGCCCGGAAGTTCAGTGGACTGCCCCACAGGTGCGAATTCGTGCGCCGGCTGGCAGGAGTTGACTACATCAATGATTCAAAAGGCACGAATATCGGCGCCACCGTAGCGGCCATAAACAGCCTGGCGCCCCAGGACGATGGGAAAGTGGTTCTGATTGCAGGCGGTGAGGGAAAAGGCGCGGAGTTTTCCGAGTTGGCTGTTCCGGTGGGAGAATGCTGCCGGGCCGTGGTGCTGATCGGACGTGATGCGGAACGTATCAAGGCCGCTCTGGGCTCCAGGGTTCCTGTATACCTTTCTTCAACCCTGCCGGAGGCGGTAAGAAAATCCGCAGAACTTGCGCGGGAAGGGGATCGCGTATTGTTGTCCCCTGCCTGCGCAAGCTTCGATATGTTCCGGGATTACATGGATCGCGGTGATCAGTTTCGTGGTCTGGTCCAGTCATTGGGGGAGGTGCACTGATGCAGGCCGGGCTGTCAATGTCATCCGCAAAAGCACAGTGGCTGGGGGAGCTGCAGCCGTTACCGGCGCTGGTGATCAGTGCGGTCGCTCTGCTGATCCTCGGGATTGTGATGATTTCTTCCGCCTCTATGGATATAGCCGCCGAGACCATGGGCAACAGTTATCACTATGTGATTCGCCAGCTTATGTTCGCGGTTATGGGCTGCATGCTGGCGCTTGTTTCGGTAAACGTGCCTGTGGCCTGGTGGGAGAAAAGTGGCTGGCTGTTACTGGGTATCGGCCTGCTTGTGCTCGCCCTGGTTCTGACCCCGCTGGGCCGAACCGTGAATGGCTCAACCCGCTGGATTCCGTTTGGCCTGTTTAACGTGCAGGTGTCGGAGGTTGCGAAGCTCTGCCTCATTGCCTATCTGGCCGGTTACGTTGTGCGGCGGCGGGATGAGTTACTGAATACCTGGCCGGGGTTTCTGAAACCTCTTGCGGTACTCGGTGTGGCCTCTGCGCTGCTGGTTATTCAGCCGGACTTCGGGGCTACTGTGGTTCTGGTCACTGCCGCTGCAGGCATGATTTTCCTGAGCGGTGTCCGCCTTAGCCGGTTTGTACCGCTAATTGCCGTTCTGACCGCTCTGGGGGTTGTTCTGGTGCTGACCCAGCCATATCGGCTCAAGCGCGTCGTGAGCTACCTGGACCCCTGGAAAGACCAGTTTGACACTGGTTACCAACTCACGCAGTCGTTGATTGCTTTTGGGCGCGGTGAATGGACGGGTGTGGGCCTGGGGAATTCCATACAGAAGCTGTTCTTTCTGCCCGAAGCACACACCGACTTTATATTCGCGATTATCGCTGAAGAGTTCGGGTTGCTGGGTGCCTTGCTGGTGCTGGGGCTGTTCACGGTGCTGGTTGTGAGCGGTTTTGTGATCGCCCGGCGCGCGGAAAAGGCCCGGATGCCGTTTGCCGCCTGTTTTGCCTACGGCATTACGCTGCTGATTGGCCTGCAGGCGGGCATCAATATGGCAGTGAGTACCGGCCTGCTGCCCACCAAGGGCCTGACGTTGCCGCTGGTGAGCTATGGCGGTTCCAGCCTGATGATTAGCTGTGTTTGTATCGGCATTCTGGCAAGAGTTGAGATGGAAAGGCTGGACAAGGAAAAACAGGCCGCCGAAAAACCGGCCACCCGTAAGCGCGGAGGGGCACTATGACTGCACCGCGTCGGTTTCTGATGATGGCCGGAGGTACCGGAGGCCATGTGTTTCCGGCACTGGCCACTGCCCGTGCGCTTGAAGCCAGGGGGCACCAGGTGCACTGGCTGGGAGCCAGGGGTGGCATGGAGGAACGATTGATCGGCGATTCCGGCATCCCCCTGTCGCTGATTCATATCACCGGGCTCAGAGGCAAAGGCAAGCTGGCCCTGATCGCGGCACCTTTTCGGCTGATGCGTGCCTTGGGTGAAGCCTTCACCATTATGCGTCGCATCCGCCCCGACTGCGTGGTGGGTATGGGTGGATTCGTGACCGGGCCAGGTGGCCTGGCTGCCTGGCTTACACGAACGCCTCTGGTGATTCATGAACAGAACGCTATCGCCGGTATGACTAACCGCCTTCTGGTGCGCTTTTCGAACACCGTACTGGAAGCTTTTCCGGGGAGTTTTGGTGCCGGTGTGATTACCCGGTGCACGGGCAACCCAGTGCGCGAAGACCTGGTGCGCCTGCCTGAGCCGGAACAGAGAATGGCCGGGCAAGACAGGCAGGATTCTGCGCTGCGTTTGCTTGTGGTGGGTGGCAGCCTGGGTGCTCAGGTGTTCAATCAGCAGGTGCCGGAGGCCATAGCCATGCTGCCGCAAGCAGAGCGACCGCAGGTTCGTCACCAATGTGGCGAAAAGCATGTTGACGCGGCGCGGGCCTGTTATGAAGAGCACGGAGTCGAGGCTGATGTTGAGCCGTTTATCAAAGATATGGCAGAAGCCTACAACTGGGCCGATATCGTGTTGTGCCGCGCCGGCGCATTGACGATCTCGGAGCTTTGCGCGGCGGGTATCGGTGCCATTCTGGTGCCTTTTCCCCATGCAGTAGATGACCATCAAACGAAAAACGGCCAGCAAATGGTGAATGCCAGGGCGGCGGTGCTGATACCACAGGCGCGGTTTACGCCAGCCGCCCTGGTTGAAATTCTGGGGGATCTCACCAGGGATCGGACCCGGGTCATGAATATGGCGAAAGCCGCTCGCACGCTGGCTCGCCCCGATGCAACGGAGAGAGTCGTGAATTATTGTCTGGAGGCCGCCAATGGCTGATACAACCAATCCGCCACTGGTTTTTCAGGTGCCGGAAATGCGCCGGATTCGCCATATCCACTTTGTGGGCGTCGGTGGCGCCGGTATGAGTGGTATAGCGGAAGTGCTGAAAAACCAGGGCTATGACGTATCCGGCTCGGACATCAGGGAAGGCGTGGTGACAGATCGTCTCAAGGCCCTGGGTATTGAGGTCCAGATTGGCCACCGGGAAGAAAACAGTGCGAAAGCCGATGTGGTCGTGGTGTCTTCTGCGGTTGCGCCCGACAACCCCGAGGTGACAGCTGCTCGCAGCCGGCGTGTGCCTATTGTGCCGCGAGCCGAGATGCTGGCCGAAATCATGCGCTACCGTCACGGTATTGCGGTAGCAGGCACCCACGGGAAAACCACCACCACCAGCCTGCTGGCATCGGTACTCGGCGAAGCCGGGCTTGATCCGACTTTCGTGATTGGCGGCAAGCTTAACAGTGCCGGCACGAACGCCAAGCTGGGCGGTTCCCGCTATCTGGTGGCTGAAGCGGATGAGAGTGATGCGTCTTTCCTGCATCTGACACCGGTGATCTCGATAGTGACCAACATCGAAGCCGATCATATGGATACCTATGGCGGCGACGTTGAAAAGCTCAAGCAGACGTTTGTGGATTTCCTCCACAACCTTCCGTTTTACGGCGTTGCAGTGATGTGCGTGGACGACGCCTACGTGCGGGAGATCATCCCGCGTATCTCCCGCGCGATCATTACCTATGGCATCAATAATCCGGATGCAGATTATCGGGCAGAAAATATCGTAACGGATGGCCTGAGAACGCATTTTCTTGTCAAGCGTCCCGGCGGGCGCAGTGACCTGAAGGTAGAGCTGAAAATGCCCGGGCGCCATAACGTGCTCAACGCGCTTGCCGTGATTGCGGTTGCCACCGATGAAGGCGTTGCAGACGAAGCCATTTGCCGCGGTCTGTCTGCCTTTGCCGGTGTCGGGCGCCGCTTTCAGGTCAATGGGGAATACAAAACTGCCAAGGGCGAAACGGTTACCCTGGTGGACGATTATGGGCACCACCCCACTGAGGTCGAGGCGGTGATTCGCGCGGCTCACGATGCCTGGCCGGGGCGTCGCCTGGTGATGCTGTATCAGCCCCACAGATTCACACGAACCCGAGACCTGTATGAGGATTTTGTCCGGGTTCTTTCGGAAGTTGACGGGCTTTTGTTGATGGACGTCTACTCCGCGGGCGAACCCGCGATTCCGGGGGCCGACGGCCGTGCCTTGTGTCGCAGCATAAGACAGCGCGGCAAGGTAGAGCCGGTGTTCGTAGAGGACAACCGCGAGATCGAGAGTTTACTGAACAGCGTGCTACAGGACGGAGACCTCCTGATTACGCAGGGTGCAGGCGATATAAGCGGTGTGGCGAATCGATTGGCAGCAGGAGTACTTGCAGGTGAGTGATATGCAGCATCCGGAAATACCGGCGTATCAGGCTGAGCCAGAGATGGTTCGGGCGCTGGGGCGTGTGGCTGTGTTTATGGGAGGAGATTCGGCTGAACGCGAGGTGTCTCTCAAAAGTGGCAAGGCGGTTCTTGCGGCCCTGGTATCTGCAGGAGTGGATGCGTTCGCCCTGGATGTTCAGGGCTGCCTGTTAAAAACAGTAGAAAACCCGGAGTTTGACCGCGTTTTCATCGCCCTGCATGGTCGTGGCGGGGAGGACGGAACGCTTCAGGCAATCCTTTCCCAGGCGGGTATCCCTTATACAGGCAGCGAAGTTCTGGCTTCGGCTCTGGCAATGGACAAGCTGCGCACAAAGTACGTGTTCGCTGGCTGTGGTTTGCCCACACCGAAGTTCAGAGTCATGTCTGCCGCAGAGGAGGCTGGCCGGATTGTTCAGGAACTGCGCCCGCCACTGAGCGTCAAGCCGTCCCGGGAAGGTTCCAGCATCGGAATCCGCAAGGTGACGACGGCTGCGGAACTGGCTGAAGCCTACGAGGCCGCCGCCGCGCTGGACAACCTGGTACTGGTGGAGGAGTGGATTGAAGGGCCCGAGTTTACGGTCAGCCTGCTGCAAGACAGCGCGCTACCGGCCATTGGGCTGAGCACGGATCATGTGTTCTACGACTACGACGCCAAGTACCTGGCGGACGATACCCGCTACCAAATTCCCTGCGGGCTGGCGCCTCAGGATGAAGTGAAGCTGCAGAATCTTGCACTGGAGGCATTTCGGGTTGTGGGCTGCCGCACCTGGGGCCGGGTAGACATCATGCAGGATCAGGACGGTGAGTTCTGGCTGCTGGAAGTGAATACGGTGCCGGGCATGACAGACCATAGCCTGGTCCCAATGTCGGCGCGGGCTGCCGGTATCAGCTTTGAGGAACTGGTTGTGCGGATTCTTCTCGACACGCTGGAGGGCGCAGATGCTTGAGACGCTGCTGATCCGGAGCCGGGCGGTTCCGTCCGACCCTCCCCGGCGCCGGGGGGCAACGTCCCTCGGTCCGGAAAGGGACCGGTTTGGCGTGTTGAAGGCGGTACTGTCTACGGTTCCCTGGCTGCAGGCCGGCCTGGGTGTCGTGATTTTGCTGGTGGCGGGGCTGGTGCCATGGGCTACCGGGAAAGTGCTGGGCGCCATGGATCAACAAATTCTGGCAATAGACGTAAACGGGGATTTCATTGGCGACAGCCGTGTTGCTATTGAACGCCAGGCTGGAAAATGGATCGGCAAAAGTTATTTCTCGACGGATCTTTCGGAAATCAAGGCCGATCTGGAGCGACGCCCCTGGGTTGAGACGGTGGCAGTGCGGCGCGTATGGCCGGATCGGCTGGAGCTTAATGTCCGTGAGAAAAAGCCCCTGGCTTACTGGACGGACGGGCGCCTGGTCAGCCGCAAAGGCGAGCTGTTCATGCCGCCCAATCCGGAAGTTGCCGGGCGCTTGCCGCAACTCGCGGGCCCGGACGAGCGGGTGCGTGACGTGATCAACATGGCCCGGACCATGAGCGATAAACTGGCGGGGCATGGCCTGGGATTCTCCGGATTATCACTGGAACGGCGGGGGGCCTGGACCCTCAGGCTCGCAAACGGGATTGAAGTGGTGCTTGGCCGGGACCAGGTTGCCAAGCGCTTTAAGCGGTTTATCACAGTGTATGAAAACCGGCTGATATCACGGTCGGACGAAGTTAGCCGGGTAGATGCCCGCTACACCAACGGTGTGGCGGTTCAATGGAAAGCGGCACAGGCTGCTTCCGGCCCGAAAACATAGAACAGTCAATTTCAGACCCAGGGTTTGGTGGAACACATGTCATCGGTTGAAACGGAAAACATGATTGTCGGCCTCGATATCGGAACCTCAAAGGTGGTTGCGATCGTCGGCAAACGCAAACTGGACGGAACCATCGAGGTGGTGGGCGTTGGCTCCCATCCGTCCCGGGGACTGAAGCGGGGCGTTGTAGTCAACATTGAAACCACGGTTCAGGCCATCCAGCGCGCGGTTGAGGAAGCCGAGTTGATGGCAGGTTGTCGCATTCACTCTGTGTATGCGGGAATCGCCGGTAGTCATATCAAGAGCCTTAACTCGCACGGCATTGTCGCCATTCGTGACCGGGAAGTGACCCAGGCTGATATCGACCGGGTTATCGATGCGGCACAGGCGGTTGCCATTCCTGCGGATCAGAAAATCCTGCACATTCTGCCGCAGGAGTTTGTGATCGATAACCAGGAGGGCATCAAGGAGCCCATGGGGATGTCCGGTGTTCGCCTCGAGGCCAAGGTGCATCTGGTTACCTGTGCCGTCAACGCAGCCCAGAACATTGAGAAATGCATTCGTCGCTGTGGCCTGGAAGCCGACGACATCATTCTGGAACAGCTGGCGTCCAGCCATGCCATCCTCACTGATGATGAAAAGGAACTGGGTGTCTGCATTGTGGATATGGGTGGCGGTACTACGGATATCGCCGTGTTTACAGGCGGCGCTATCCGCCATACCTCGGTCATTCCCATCGCCGGCGATCAGGTAACCAATGACATCGCCATGGCCCTGCGAACGCCCACCCAGAATGCGGAAGAAATCAAAATCAAGTACGCCTGCGCTTTGACGCAGCTGGCGGGCGCTGATGAAACCATAAAGGTACCCAGCGTAGGTGATCGCGCCGCCCGTGATCTTTCACGCCAGGCCCTGGCGGAAGTGGTCGAGCCCCGTTACGAAGAGCTTTTTACGCTGGTGCAGTCAGAGCTTCGGCGTTCAGGTTTTGAAGACCTGATACCCGCAGGCATCGTGATTACAGGCGGCTCCTCCACCATGGAAGGCGTGGTGGAGCTGGCTGAAGAGATCTTCCATATGCCGGTAAGGCTTGCTTGTCCGCAAGCGGTCTCCGGTATGACGGAAGTGGTCAACAACCCCATCTACGCCACAGGTGTCGGGTTGCTGATTCATGGTTTCCGGCAGATGGATCTTGGCCGGGCACCGGTGCTCAAGGGTGAAGATGCACCCTCGCTGTTGGAGCGCATGAAGGCCTGGTTTACCGGTCATTTCTGACGGTTCCGGGCAGGCAGTAAACGAAGGTATCTCGAAAATACAATCTCGAACAAACAGCCTGGAACAAGGCTGAAAACAGCACGAAGGAGAAGGGGAATGTTTGAACTTGTCGATAATGTCCAACAAAACGCAGTCATCAAGGTAGTCGGTGTTGGCGGCGGCGGCGGTAACGCCGTGCGTCACATGCTGAACAGCGATGTCGAAGGTGTCGAGTTCATCTGTGCCAATACAGATGCCCAGGCACTGACTGATATGGATGCACGCCAGATTATCCAGCTCGGTGGCAACATCACCAAGGGCCTGGGTGCGGGTGCGAACCCTGAAATCGGTCGCCAGTCTGCACTGGAGGATCGCGACCGCATTGCCGAGGCCATCAGTGGCGCGGATATGGTGTTTATTACCGCCGGAATGGGCGGTGGGACCGGCACTGGTGCCGCTCCTGTGGTTGCCGAGGTGGCCCGGGAAATGGGTATTCTGACCGTTGCGGTGGTCACCAAGCCGTTCAACTTTGAAGGCGGCAAGCGAATGAGCCTGGCGGAAGCGGGGCTCAAGGAGCTGGAGGAAACCGTTGACTCGCTGATTACCATCCCGAACGAGAAGCTGCTTGCCGTTCTTGGCAAGAAAACCAGCCTGCTGGATGCTTTCGCTGCGGCAAACGATGTGCTGCTGGGTGCTGTCCAGGGTATCGCCGACCTGATTACCCGTAATGGTATGATCAACGTCGATTTTGCGGATGTGAAAACCGTCATGTCGGAAATGGGTATGGCGATGATGGGTACTGCGCGTGCTACCGGTGAAAACCGTGCACGGGAAGCGGCCGAAGCGGCCATCCGTAGCCCACTGCTGGAAGATGTCAATCTGCAGGGTGCCAAGGGCATTCTGGTCAACATCACCGCCGGCATGGATCTGAACCTGGGCGAATTCTCCGAAGTTGGCGATATTGTTCGTGAGTTCGCGTCTGACTCAGCCACGGTTGTTGTGGGTACCGTCATTGATCCGGAAATGACCGATGAGCTCAAGGTGACGGTTGTTGCCACAGGCCTTGGTGGAGATCGTGAAAAGCCGACCAAAGTGGTGGATAACACCCGCACACTGGATGGTACAACCGATTACAACCAGCTGGATCGTCCTGCAATCCTGCGTCGCCGTGCGGTATCAGGCGGGAACGTGGCGATTGACCAGAGCAAGGCAAACGAAGAGCAGGGAGTGGACTATCTCGATATTCCCGCATTCCTTCGCCGGCAGGCTGACTGATAGTGTGGCGCAAAATATATCCGGTTTGAGGTCGTATTCATACGCCCGGCGGACCTCTTCGGATAACGGAGCGCTGACTTCCGGCGATCGGTATTGCATGAAATTCAGGCAATATTGATGAGTGTAAATGGTAGTCAGTGGCGTTTTTTGATATTCTTCGCCCAGCTTTTTGCCTGGAATATCGCCATTTTTTACGGAATAACGAACCGATGATCAGACAACGGACACTCAAAAACACGATCCGTGCTACTGGTGTCGGGCTTCACTCGGGGGAAAAGGTTTACCTTACCCTGAAGCCCGCCCCGGTAGATTCGGGAATCATTTTCCGGCGCACCGATCTCGACCCGGTGGTCGAAATTCTGGCTTGCGCTGAAAATGTGGGTGAGACCATGCTGTCCACGACGCTGGTAAAAGACGGTGTCCGTGTGGCGACCATTGAGCATTTGCTTTCAGCCATGGCTGGTCTCGGTATTGATAACTGCTATGTGGAGCTGAGCGCTGCGGAAGTGCCTATCATGGACGGTTCTGCCGGCCCCTTCGTCTTTCTGCTGCAGTCTGCCGGCATTGCCGAGCAGGAGGCGGCCAAACGGTTCATTCGCATCAAGCGCGAAGTGACCGTTGAAGAAGGCGACAAGAAGGCGACCTTCCTGCCGTTTGAAGGCTTCAAGGTGAGCTTTGGCATAGACTTTGATCACCCTGTGTTCAAAGGCCGCGCCCAGACGGCGACCGTGGATTTTTCGAGCACCTCTTTCGTGAAGGAAGTCAGCCGCGCACGGACCTTCGGGTTCATGCGAGACATCGAAAAACTGCGGGCGATGAATCTGGCGCTGGGTGGCAGCGTGGATAACGCCATAGTGGTAGACGACTACAAGATCCTGAACGAGGATGGTCTTCGTTATGAGGATGAGTTCGTCAAACACAAAGTACTGGATGCTATCGGGGATCTGTACCTGTTGGGCAACAGCCTGATTGGCGAGTTCCGTGGCATCAAATCCGGTCACGATCTGAATAATAAGCTGCTGCGCAAGCTCCTGGCAGAAGAGGACGCATGGGAAGTGGTTACCTTTGATAACGAAGAAACCGCGCCTATCTCCTATATGAAGCCGGTGCTGGCAGTTCCGGCTTAAGGCGGGAGGCCTTAATCCCGGGCGTGGCTTGCGAGTTTTTCGAGAACCTCGCGTAATTTTTGATCCTTCGTGTGCCTGGCTTCCTCTTTGAGGAGCCGGGCATTTTCTTTACTCAGCGCCAGCTTTTTAGCCGGTGGTTTTTCGCTAAACCTCGGTGGCACCACTTTTACCTTGAGCTTCCATACAAACCGGAACAGCTCGTTCTCCCGCAAAGCTTCCATAATCTCATGTTGACGGAACCGGATCTGGCTGGCTTTTCCTGCGCTATCGGTAGACAGGGTAAGTTCACCCTCAATGCAGCTAACGAAGCGGGTACCTGTTGCCAGCGCCGGTGGTAAGGAGGCTAAAACTTCCTTTTCTGCACTGCGATGGGTGTTGGCTTTGGCCATCAGCTCGCGCAGAACCGGTGTTGAGCCAGGGTTGTCGAAGGTTATTTTTTGCTCATTTTTTCGTTTCATAGAGTGTTTTATTCTCGACGACCGGGATAACGATTGGTTACACTTCGGCACGCTTTGTGCGTAGTGCCAGCGCCACTCTTGTTTTACCCTGATGTAAAAGAGTATGTCTACCGGGCGCTACGATTTTTCGGTACGTAGTTGTTGCTAAGGATGGCAGACCCACTCGGAACATTCCGGGCTGCAACACTACAGGATAAGGTTGCGGTTCATTGATGAAACCAGATGACACTATGAATATCATTCTTGTTGGCAAGAGTCACGGCAAGTCCCGCGTGCTGGCGCTGAACGGCAAGACTGTTTTAGCCTTCACGCTGGTTGTTGCCGCACTGGTTGTCGCCGCAGGTTATGCTGGTTACAGTGCTGCAGTGATTCAGGCAGAAGCAGGCCAGCCTTCCGACTCAGAACTTGTCGCTATGTGGCAGGCCAGGCTTGATAGCCAGAAAGCTGAACTGGCCGGAGTGCAGCAGAATGTCCAGGACCAGGTAGATGCCCTGACGCTCCGTTTGGGCGAGATACAGGGCCGGTTACTGCGCCTTGACGCGCTGGGTCAGCGCTTTGTGGAATCCGGGCTGGTTGCCAGTGACGAATTCGATTTCAATCAGCCGGCTGCCGTGGGTGGCCCGGAAGAATCGCTTCCGACCGATTCCTTCTCGGCGCCGGATCTGACCCGGATGATTGACGAGCTTGAACGCAAGATGCAGGATCGTGAACAACAGCTGCGCTTGCTGGATCAGGTTTCCTCCCGTCAGAAACTTGAAGATGAACTCTATCTGGAAGGTCGCCCGATTACCTGGGGCTGGTTATCTTCACGCTACGGTTACCGCTCCGATCCGTTTACCGGGAAGCGTACCTGGCATGCAGGCGTTGACCTTGCGGGCAAGGAAGGCAGTGATATTATTTCTGTTGCCGGTGGTGTGGTAACCTACGCTTCCGAGCGTTTCGGATACGGCAATCTGGTTGAGGTTGATCACGGTGATGGCCTGGTTACCCGCTATGCACACTGCAAGACCATCAAGGTAGAAGTGGGGGATGTTGTCCAGAAGGGGCAGGTTCTGGCACTGATGGGAAGCACCGGTCGTTCTACCGGCCCTCATGTTCATTTTGAGGTGATTCGCAACGGTAAAACCGAAAACCCGGAAACCTACATCAAGAGAGCCAGCCGTTAAACGCACGGCTTTTGCCTGGTGCCTGTCAGCCCCCGCCAGCCTCAGCAGGTTCCAAAGTTCCCGGTATTTGGCACAGGATAGCCACAGAACGTCGGCTATGTGCGCCCTGCCTTTTGTACTCCCGCAAAATAAGGTTAGAATGCCGGCTTCCTCCGTTTAATCACAGAAGCAGTGGTCTATGTTCTCAAAGTTTGCAACCAAGATGTTCGGCAGTAAAAATGCCAGAGAAATCAAGAGAATGCGCAAGATCGCCTTGCGTGTTAACGAGCTTGAAGAGCAGTTTGGCAATCTGGCGGACACCGAGTTGCAGGGCAAAACGGCTGAGTTCCGTCGCCGTCTTGATGAAGGTGAGAGTTTGGATGCACTGTTGCCGGAAGCCTTTGCAACGGTTCGCGAGGCCAGCCGCCGTGTTATGGGTATGCGTCATTACGATGTGCAGCTTATTGGTGGCATAACCCTGCATGAAGGCCGGATTGCGGAGATGAAGACCGGTGAAGGTAAAACCCTGGTTGCGACCGCTGCGGTTTATCTTAATGCGCTGCCTGGTAAAGGCGTGCACGTAGTAACTGTAAACGATTATCTGGCACGCCGTGATGCGGAATGGATGGGCAAGCTCTATCGTTTTCTGGGGTTACAGGTGGGTGTGGTTGTTGCTGGCCAGTCGCCAGAAGAAAAGCGGGCTGCGTACCAGGCCGATATTACCTACGGCACCAACAACGAATTCGGCTTTGATTACCTCCGCGACAACATGGCATTCAGCACCGAAGACAAGGTGCAGCGTGGCCTTCACTACGCCATAGTGGACGAAGTTGACTCCATTCTGATCGACGAAGCCCGCACCCCCCTGATCATTTCCGGCGCCGCTGAAGACAGTTCCAAAGCCTACCTGGCCATTAATGAGCTGATACCTAGCCTGGAGAAAGGCGAGGTCAATGAGGAGGGCGAGTCCTCCGGCGATTTCACCATTGATGAAAAGACGCGCCAGGTTGAACTGACCGAAGCGGGCCACGAACGGGTTGAAGAACTGTTGCTAAGCCGCCAGCTGCTTGAAGAGGGCGAAAGTCTCTACTCCGCAGCCAACCTCAGTCTGCTGCACCATGTTCATTCAGCGCTTCGCGCTCACCACCTCTTTCAGAAGGATGTGGATTAC